>JAABUQ010000456.1_pt1 | contig 94173 bp, 84 predicted proteins | sample 5560001 | NCBI WGS metagenome assembly JAABUQ01 (sample SAMN10711888, study PRJNA513371) | rock metagenome | isolation source: Antarctica rocks | place: Antarctica: Victoria Land, Finger Mt nord | collected 2015-12-18
TAGCGGCGAATTTGTGGCGGGAGGGGAGGGGTGGGGGGTTGGTTTTGTGGGACCATTTGGTGAGGGTGGTGCGGTGGTGGGGGAGGCGGGTGGTGGTGTGGGCGAGGGTGAGGGATTGGAGGGTGGGGAGTGGGGTGGAGGGTGTTGCGATGGATAAGGGGGTTGCGATGGATGATGGGGGATTGGTGGAGGAGGAGGGGAGGTCGAGGGTGGTGAGGAGGGTGTCGAGGGTGTTCCAGAGGGTGAGGGCGGCTTGCTCGGCGGCGAGGATGGCGGCGGTTTGATCGGGTTCTGAGGGAGCGGATGGGAGGGAGGAGGAGGGTTGGAGGGAGTTGGTGGTGATGAGGGCTTTTTGTAGCTTGATGCGCGTGCTGAGGAGGTGGTCGAAGGTGGAGCGTTGGTGCTTGATGGCTTTTCCTTTGGCGGCGTCGGCTGCGGCGGCGGTGGTGATGGTGGAGAGGACGGTGGCTTGGGAGTCGGCTATGAGTTTGCGGAGAAGGGCTCGGTCGGAGGATTGCTGTGGGGATGGTTTGAGGTTGTTATTGGATGGGCTGGTGGTGGCTTCTGAGTCTGAGGATGAGAGGCCGGACATGTCGATATCTTCTTGTTCGTCTTCTACGGACGATGATGCTGTGTCATCCTTGTCCATACTGTCTTCCAAAGCCTCCATCTCGTCATCCCCGGACCTTTTTTGTGGCTCTTCCTTAGCAGCCAATTGCGCATCCAACTCCCCCTCCACATCCGGGTCCGATTGTCGCAATCGCGAGGCTCTGCTCCCTCTAAAAGCGAAAGTTTGGAACTTCTCCTCGTCTCCTTCTTCAAAAGCTTCCTCGCTGTCAATCTCCTCATCTTGGTCGATTCCTTGCTCCTTCATAGCGACATCAGGGTCATCATACTGTTTTTCTTCTGAGTCCGAGTTCGAGTCCGAATCATGGCCGTCCTTCGCATTCTTTCTAAAGGGATCATCGCTGCCGTCATCATCCTCAAGCGCATCTCGGCTTATCCGTGAACCTGTGTATTCCGGTCCTAGAGAGATTTGTTCGGGCTTGCGTAGCTTACTCTCCCTACATCTTTTCAGCATACTGGTCTAGTATCGTGCCCAGCCGCGCCTACTTGATATCGACATAATGTTTTCGCGCATCTTCGGAAACATCGTTCTCGCTCTCGGAACTCGCATTTGACAACTGGTCAGGGGTTGCCCCATGTTCTTCAGGATCGAGGTCTGCCTTCCATCAGCTATGCTAGAGGCGAGTATAGATCGCAACGTACCTCTTGGAGCAGGATCATCGAGATCGGCCAGTTGCTCAGCCCATGATTTGGGCGCCTTTCTTTTCGGCATGTTCTCCGACTTATCGAGCAGCAAGCTGTGTCTTAAGCCAAGAACCCGAAATTGTTAATGCACCTGCATGTCGGCGATGTTTGCCGATTGCGCCATCTGATAAGATTAGATAACATATTATGGCCCTTTGAAGATCTGTACTCCGTCCTCGACGACGATCAACAAAGCACTTCGAGAAGTCGCAAACAGAGCGTGACTACGAGTACTGTCCATGTTCCAAGACGATAATACAACGTTCCGAGCATCGTACTTGCCAATGTCAGATTGGTACGATGAGGGATTTACTTTTTGCGCTAGGGTTGACACAGCCGCTCGCCGAAGCGACGATGTCCTTTCACTTGCTTCCGTTCTTCTCGAAGCTTTCCGGATCAAGCCATCTTGTCAATGTGATGAACCGGGGTAGCGCAGGCTATTATTCCACCTGTGAACTGTTGGCGGCTCATGATTGAGCATTGCGTTAATTCTCCGAATACTGGGGAAAACTGTCGATGAGACCCTGGAAGTTGCTACAATCCCCGGATATGGCTTGGTACGAGCGTGGGATGACTTTAGTCGCATATGAAGAAAATAGACCCAAAACATCGACTGCGGCACTGCCTTGACACCGTCGCGAGTGGGATGAGAATGAACTACTGTACTCCTGCTGTGCATATCCTCATGCATTCCCCTTCACCGCAAGGCTTTCCTGTCCCACTTCGTAAGATCGCATCATCGTGCTGTCGATCCAGCAGCCACCCACTCCCAACACCCGAGGCGCATCGCCCGCTGCGGCTACAAACCCCACTGTGTCTCCCACCTGTCCGTCCTGTCTTTCCTTCCACCATCGTCAATAAGAGCCACAACCTCACCGCTTGGCTGTCGATTTCTTCACTGGCCAGCGCCGTTCGGTGCGAGGCTCAGCATAACTCTCTCACACTATCGTACTTTGTCGAGGGCGTTCGGTGCGTGGGTAGAACTTTCTTAATTCTCTCAACGAAAGCATGTTTTTGCAGCATATCCCTAGCGAAACAGCCTAAACGTCCTGTCAACATCCTTGAAACCTCAACCTCGAATTGCTCGAGAAGAAGCATTCCACAACAATCTAGCGTCGAATTACGATTAGCGAGACCACATCGTCGACGTACCCTCGATCTGACCTGAGGTCTTCTTAGCGGTCTTCGGGCCGCTAACCTTGCCAGCCATGCTGATCGATGGTGAGAAGTACGCATGTGAGGCATGCGTCAGGGGTCACAGAGTTAGCAACTGTCAACATAGTGGTAAGACCGCGTTCGGCGCACAAACTGCTTGAGACTGTCGACTAACGAATCGCAGAACGTCCTCTTACCCACATCAACAAGAAAGGTCGCCCCGTGTCACAATGTCCGCACTGCAGAGGCATGCGCAGAGCCCGTTCATCTCATATCAAGTGCGACTGTGGGGAGAAGCCTCACACGAAAGAGGACCACGAGCATGATGCAGCGACTGACCATGGCGATGGCGCGGCCATTCAAGGTTCGGACGGCCCAGAACTAGAGAAGAATACCTGCTGCTGCAGCCATGGCGCACGATGCACATGTGCACTGAAAAAGGAATACCTCGATCCTGTCCTCGAGGTGGATGATGCGAATCGGCCGCCGAGGCACGCTCGAAAACCGACTCTTACCAGCGCAAACTCCGACCCTCTTACGGTTTTCAAGAATCATCACCACAAACCAGTACATAAGCACAACCACGCAGCTCACGATAGCGCTCCCTACAGGATCCCCATACCGCACAGCATCAGTGGCAATTCGGACCTCGCCCACAAGTCTGTGGACAGCCTGCCACTACCCAGAAAAGCCGAACACTCCCACTCTCAACTCCAGGAGTCCATATCTAGCGCTCAGCAGGAGGTAAGGCGGGTTCGATCCGAGCATGGATCTCCAGAGCCAGGTGTGTTCCGCTACGGAGACCTCAATGGAGATTTGCCACCTCTCGACCTTTCGTATCCCGCCTACAGCAACAGCTTCGACAGTACATCGCCCCCTCTAGAGACCTACGGCTATCAGACTACTGGCAGCTTCGATAATTACTACAATACCCCCGACTATACCGCCCCTGACGAGGAACCCATGCTATCGGCTGGGCTTGCCATGCCTCCGGTGGATTGGTCTGTGCTGAACCTCCCTCGAGAGAATGGAGGGCCTGCAGCTTATAGTCAGCCTCCATCGTACGCAAGCTTTGACCACAGCAACGTAGGCCAGCCTGGCCTTACCACTTCTTCCTCTGAAGATATATCTGATAGTGGCGATTACATATCGTCCATTCTGAGACAAACACAGGCCGTCTCGACGCCGTCAGAAATCAGCTCCAACCCATATAGGCTAAGTACGGCATCGTCATATATGAGTATGCCGCAAACTGCTGCACTCCCTAATTTGAACGCGGACACACTTGATATTGATACGTTCCTGGGAAACGCCAAGAACAGTACAGCTTCGCCTGTCAGCTTCGAGGGATCGAAGAACAATCAGCCTGTGGATCCTGAGAGGTTCACCAAGCATGGTATCACGGTGCAGGACGCACAGAAGCTTGCTCATCCTGCTAATCAGCTGCCTCCCACTCAGGCGATGGGCGAGCTGTCGTTGCCAACTCCAAGCGACGAGAACGATCCACTGTGGGGCGCGCCCTTCAACACTGAAGACAATTCATTGAGTGCGGGGCAATCTCCGTCCGACGCCTGGGACAGGTAACACGAGGAGAAGGCAACTGGCCTGACCCTACCTACCGACGACCGTAACGAAATAGTATCATGAATCACTACTGCTGTTTGGACCTATTACTCGTGTATAGGGTCTCACAGATTATTGCACATATATTGACTTGATCGCATACGTTCAAACTGCATGAGTGATTCTCTCAGCAGCGCACACGATGCTTCTGGAAAAATCTCCTCAGGAGACAAACCATCTCGCAGTCAACACACGAAGGGTATCAAGCAGCCCTATAACACAAATGGCACCTTCCTAGCCATCGCCCATCCACACCAGAACCAGTCCCCCAATTTCCCGGCGCCCCTTTCACCACCCCCAAACCACTCAGTTCCTCTTCTTCGAAATCGACCCCGGCTGGTTCTTCTGCGCATAAGCCGTGTAGCCCACGTACGCCGCTATCAAAACCCCAATAATCACAATATGTCCTGCACAGTCATCATTAGCCCCCCCCTCCCTACATTATCACTAGAGCTGCGCGACTTACCGAACACAAAGTTCACAAGTCCGCCCGCCAGGTCGACGACAGACATCACAGAGTTCTGGATCAGGGCTGTGACGGAGGCGACGCTGTGGAAGAGGGTTTCGAAGATGGAGCGGATGGCGGAGAGGATGGAGGAGATGAGGGAGGAGAGGGAGTCGGTTAAGCCGGCCATGGTGAGGTTTTGCGTGGGAAGGTTGTATGGGGATCGTTATGATTTCTGAATTCGAAGTCGACTTGAATTGTACGATGGAGAATACCTTAAACGTTTTGGTGAAAAGGGCGACAATTGCGTTTGTTTTGTCGCGTCGCGGATTCCTGTTCTGACGTCTTGGCGGTGACGTAGCAGGCTCGGCACGAACTTCGATCTTGGCAAGGAGGCTTACTTCTATCTTTACATTGACTGTCATCCGAGAACCCTTAATGGGAAGTTGGACTTCTGTCGCAGGATGTCTCGGGCAGACCATGTCTGCGGTAGCGAAGTACATCTGCTGAAGTCAACCGGTCCTATGATGATGCTGCTCAGCCTTGCGCGACTTGCGCGTTGCGTGCCCGCTGCGTATCCTTCAAGATGCTGCAGATTAAGGCAAAGTACAGACTTGAAACCAAGAAATGCCTTTCTCATACTCATCGGCTCGAGCCACTCCTCCGCGGGCTTCTTCTGCATCTTGTTTCCTTGTCCTCGTTTGTCATGTAGACGCTTGACTACGATCAATCGTTGAACGAGTAGCATTTGATCTCCATATTTCCTCTCTTTCCATCTGCGTTCTTCCGTTCTTGGTGGCAGTGATGCCTAGCACTTCACAATCTCTTGACTTACATGAACAAGATGGAAAGGAGGTTGCGAGGCAAGAAACTTCTGACAGAATTGTAGCCTTGCCTCCGAGAACTAACCACAGTACACTTGAGGCACGGGACCCGAACCCAATTCTTTACGACTCCTTCAAGCAAGCTACATATATAAACCCGCAGCCCAGATCGTTGTCTTCGGACGGGAAAGTACTAGCGACGCAGAAAGCAGCGGAAGGAGCCCCGTCCCAGGTATCGAAAGGGGCCCGCCGAAGATGTGGTCTTCAGCCAAAATGGTTCTGGTCAATCGTCATGTCAGCGGCTGCCGCTATTGTAATCATCATCGGCGCTGTCGTCCGTACCGTCGTTCATCGCGACAAAGGGATCGACAAGCAAACTTCATCTAGTAATTCAACGGGTCAGCTCGTCCCAACCAACAGCAGCCATCCAGCATCAGTCGTCAAAATGAACGACGATACTGCCCTGGCCTCCATCGCATGGAACGATGTTGACAACAATCCTCAGTACCGGCTGTACTGGCAGGGTGAGGATAGCACCATAAGAGAATCTTCCTGGAATGGCAGCCAGCAGAATTGGACGGCTTCTTCCTCGCCCATTGGGCACGCAAGGCCAAACTCACCAATGGCGGCCGTTGTCACTGGCCCTGCTAGGTTTTCCTTCGTGAGTGAGGGCCTATCGGCGAATGAGAGTTATTTTCTGACGTCATGTCTAGCAAATAAACCTATACACGATCAATGCGCAAAAGTTCTTAATTGAATGGATATCCATTGATGGGCAATCATGGACCAACGGCTCGTTGAACAGTCATTCTGTTGTGCCGGTCAATTCCTCCAATTTGGTCGCCATCTGGCACAGATACGAAGGTTGCACAACCTGTACCGGCTCATTATTACTAGTATACCAAGATAGCCCAGCGTCCCTTCAGATAGGTAATTGGTCTACAAGCGCAGCGACTTCGAGTACCTCGGGATGGCAGTGGTTAAGCCTACCTGTCAGTCCAATACCTGGGACCGGCCTGGGCATGAGTCTAGGTCAGAATGCTGGCGATGCGCCTTCAATCATGTTGGATTACCAAGATAAGAACCTGGCGCTATGTAGCTGCGATTGGAACCCGCATCAGACCTATACGGTAGACGGTATGTCAATCTTCCGGTCAGATATCGACCGCCATACACTGACAGGCGTCAAATAGTCACGAACGGCTGGGAACACCGTGAAGTCAATCCTATAGTCCCGCAAATGGCTTCCCAAGCTCTTATCGCCTCATTCTCCTATGGTATCAGACCAGGCTTGGTTGCGGTTAAAGATACCCTGACTGCCAGCACTTATGGTATCACGATTCAAGAGTGGACCAGCAACGGGACCTGGACAAGAAACCAAACACCGGTCGTTATGAGCACAGTACGAAATTACACTTCAATAGCAACGAACAGCTTTGCGAGAGCCTTTGCGCTCGTAGAGGGTACCAATGGCAGCGAGGTCTGGGAGTACAAAATGGGGAGCGATCTGACGACCTGGTCTAAAGTTGGGCGAGTTATGACAGGATCATAGTGATCGAGCACCGGAGGACTCACGATGAAAATACAGTGACGATCTAAAGCAACTAAGCGAAGTCACGTGCAAGGCGGCATTGTTTCCAGGACGGCGTCGATCTCTATACCATAGGAGCTTAGGAAATGCTGCACAGTTCCTCGATACTCTTTGAGAATAGGTTTCGACGGAATACCGGTGGATAGATCCCCCAGGCATGACCAATAGCGAATGTGGGAAGGCGTCAATCCATCAGAACCCACGACTGAATGACTACGGGAGAACACGGAGCAAGACGATTGATGAATTGATCATATCAATCAGCGCTTGAAGAATGCAGCCTGCGCAAGCATAGGACAACGACTTGACGAGCGATCGACACAGAGAGTGCCCAGCTCTTTGTACTAAGTTTGCGACTCCGCTCGGTTGAAAGCATCTCCACTCACTCTCTCTTTCTCACTGAACGAACCTCCAGTCTTCGCTCTCTTTCCTTTACAAACCATTTCTACCTCCTTCAAACGCCTCAACATCATACTCGCCTGGATACCTATCCACGATACTCCTTAACTCCTCCATCTGCCCCTTTTGCTCCTCTGTCAATTCCTCATACACATCCGTAAACATCTCCCTCAGCACCGGTTTCTTCTCCTTCTCCGCCTCCGCAAAAGCCGTCAGCACCTCCTTCCTGATCCTACTCCTCGCCTCCTTCTCTTTGCCCTCATCCCAAACCCCCTTATTCTCCATCCACTTCCTCAGCCTCGTGATCGGATTGTCCCTCCGTTTCCAATCCTCCACCTCCACCCGTGCGCGGTAAGCGAAGCTGTCATCGCTCGTACTGTGGTGGGAGACGCGGTAGCTCATCGCTTCAATGAGTATGGGTTTGCCTCCACCCTCCAACGCCATCTTTCGCGCCTTGGCTGTCACTTCGCGCACGGCGAAAATGTCATTGCCGTCTACGCGGATGGTGTCGATTCCGTAACCTACACCGCGGCTGGCGATGCCGTCGCCACGGTACTGCTCTAGCGTCGGGGTGGAAATAGCATACCCATTGTTGCGGCATATGAACACAATGGGACACGAGCGCGTAGCAGCAATATTCAGCGCGGCATGGAAATCGCCTTCACTGGCTGCCCCCTCACCGAAATAACACGCTACAACCCGCGGTGCTAGATTCGGGTTCTGCAACGACTGCATCTTCAGAGCGTAGGCCGCGCCAGCCGCATGTGGGATCTGTGTCGCGAGCGGCGAGGAGATGGTATGGATATTCAGCTCGCTGCTGCCGTAATGGACGGGCATGTTCCGACCTTTGCCATGATCGAACCGGTTGGCGAAAAGCTGGTTCATGAATGCTGAGAGCGGGAAACCACGCTGTTGGAAGACGCCGGTCTCGCGGTATTGGGCGAAGATGACGTCGGAGGGGTGGAGTGCAGAGCAGGATCCGACGGCTATGCCTTCTTCGCCGGCGGAGACCTGGGGCGGCAATCAGATGGATGGCTCTTGGGCTGTGTGGGTGGGTGGAGGCGTACTAAGTAGAAGCTCAGGCGTCCCTGGCGTTGGGCGTCGAACATGATGAGGTCCATTATGCTGACTGTGGCCCTGGGGAGCGCCCATTAGCTTGTGCACACCACTATCTCAGCTTCGAAGACACGCACCCGTCAACATATTCTTATACCACGTCAAGACCTCCTCGTCGCGCACATCCGACGGATCACGCTCTTTGTCCACAATCACCCCATCCGAGTCCATGACTCTGTAGGTGGGGATGGCGGGGCGGGTCGATGGCCGCTCGAAGGACATGTGGGTTGTGAATTTGCTGTTGACTGCACCTGGGAAATGCACACTTATCTGTCGTCAGCTAGATTTTGCGAGGTTGATTGGGAGTAGCTTTTTACTGGTCTGAGCCAGGGCGCTGGGAGACGGAGCTCCATCGTGCCCCTTGAAGGCGCTGTATCAGAGGTTGGCGGCGCAGTACAGCAACGGTGGAAAGGAGCCTCTGGGGGCGCATGGTGGACATGATGCTATCGGTCCATTGTTCAAAGATCGAAGGGAACGGGCCAAACGCCGTGGAAAAGAGTGGCCGCAGGGGAAGTGGATGTATAAGGACTGTGGGGCAGCCCTATCGGTTTGCATCGGCTCGGCAAGACCGCAATTGCGGGCGCTTAGCGTTAGCCTAGCCGCCGATCGATGCCAAGCATACTGAATCTTAACTCTCATGGTTTCGTCTCAAATTTGAAATCCTTCCCATTTAATACTATCTGACAATGGCTTCTCCAACCCTCTGGCGGGCCTCATCCAGGCTTGCAAGGGGAGGTCTAGCTACGCGACAGCCCTACCGATGCCTCTCCTGCTCCCTGCGTCTCGCGCAACAGCCCGCTCAGCAAGAAGCCCCCCATGAACCAACAACGCACTTCGGCTTCGAGACCGTCGACGAGTCTCAAAAAGCCTCTAGAGGTCTCGACCATCCTGCCCAATCCTTCCGCCCCATCGCTGATCTCGACTTTCAGTCGCCACCGTCTTCTCCTCCGTCGCCCCCTCCTACGACACCATGAACGACCTCATGTCCCTCGGCATCCACCGCCTCTGGAAAGACCGCTTCACCCGCTCCCTCAACCCCGGCTCCCCCACGCACCCCCAATCCATCCTCGACATCGCAGGCGGCACCGCCGACATCGCCCTCCGCCTGCTCGCCCATGCCCACCTCCTGAACCACGACACCGCCTCCACCGTCACCATCTCCGACATCAACCCCGCCATGCTCGCCGAAGGCCGCAAACGCGCGCTCGCCTCGCCCTACGCAAGCCGCTGCTCCTTCCTCGAAGCCAACGCCGAGGACCTGTCGTCCGTGCAGAGCGGCAGCGTGGATCTCTACACCGTGGCGTTCGGCATCCGGAATTTCACGTCCATCCCGCGCGCGCTGGCGGAGGCGTACCGGGTGCTGAAGCCTGGCGGGGTCTTCGCGTGTCTGGAATTCAGCAAGGTAAAGAATCCGGTGGTGGAGTGGGGGTACAAGAGGTGGAGTTTCAGCGCTATACCGTTGATCGGGCAGCTGGTGGCCGGGGATCGGGATAGCTATCGGTATTTGGTGGAGAGTATCGAGAGGTTCCCGGGCCAGGAGGCGTTTGCAAGGCTGATTGAGAAGGTGGGGTTTGAGACGCCGAGGCCGGGGTGGGAGGATCTGTCGGGTGGGATTGCGTGTGTGCATAAGGGGGTTAAGCCGCTGCGTTGAATAATGGGAGGGAGTTGGAGAGGCTGCATAGCGTTGGCGTTTGAGTGGGCTTGGTTAAGCGGATATGAGATACTGTGGGACCAGAATGAGAAGAATGCAAATCCTGAGGCTTATTGGGAGCTCGTGGTGGCCCGCTTTGGCATTCCATTAATTATCTTCCGTTATTCGATGGCGAAGTCGCATGGGTGGGGAAGACCTGCGAGTGGTCAGACCGTTGTTCTTTGCGGAGGGTGGCGATCCCGTTCCTCTATGTGACGATATATCAACTTACCGGAGAGCTCATCAGCCAACAAAGCAGATGGCATTCGAGCCTCGAGAATATAGTAAGTACGTGTCTCCACACTTAAGTGCTGACCAATTATCTCATGTGCTGGTAAGGAATGGTACTCAACTTTCTTGCGCTACTCAGAAAAAGGTAGTGAAGAATACCGATGAGTCGATGGGCCAAGGCTGGCCCATGGCAGAGGAACGAAACGGTTGCTCAAGTTGTACGTTGAGAGCACAAAGATATGGAAGATGACGTTACAAAAGAGGTGAGTAACCGGCCATCTAGTCCAGCCCCCCAAAAAGCGCACCGTGCCAGCGTATAATATACCAATACCAACTCAACACACGCCCTCACGTTCACAACAAAAAACCCGAAGAAAGCCATTCCACCCACCACCCAATCCTCCTCTCATACCTCGAACATCACAACCTTTTTCAAATCAAAGGAGAAAAACAGAAAATAAAACAGAAACACAAACAAAGGAAAGGGGGATATGTGCAGATTCGAACCCAGGACCTCTCAACTCTCAAGTCCTCCGATGACCAGAAGCTGACCATACACATTGGTGCCAAACCACTCGAATCGATCGGATAGGTTCCGAATAGACAGATCGAGCGACCCGCTGCGCCACGGTCAATTCCATAGAATCAGGATGCTCAAAATTACATCATAAGCTGCGTGTTTGATCATCTGCAGAGCTGTGACTTGCAACACGCACAGGCGCAATAATGGATCAAGAGCGATGGTTGATGCACTGTTCGCTCACTGCCACCTATGAACAAGCCTACTTCCCTGCGCGATGATTGCTCGATTCTACACTCCGGGAGAGGTTCGTTGGCAGGTGCTTATCAAACGGACAAATATTATTCCTTTGGCCCTCTTCAACGCAGTATTGACGGAGCGCAAGATGGGCTGGTCCACTCGCTTTATCAGAGGGGCCAAGGGGTCAACAAACAGCGTAGACACAGAATTTTCAACTCGATTGTTGCTGTTGTAGGTGAGAATTGGTACATTGAATATGCTACATTCAACGCTCATGTGTCTTTTGAACGAACCACGATCAGACAACAAGATATGATACATTCCACGGTCGAGCTTTATCCGCCCTCTCTTGCTTTCTCTACTTTCGAGCTATGCGAATCCATCCCATTGAGAAGAAACCTCTGCTTTTCGGATTTAAGCACCGAAGTCAGAACATCTTGGCTAAAACTTGACGCTTTGGTGGCTTCGCAAGCCGAGCATCGCAACCACGGTCCCCCGTCGAGCATCGAAATCATTCCGAAAATACAGCAACATATGAGTAGTTGGCCGTCCACAGCCGCATTTATTTTGAGTATACACATTCACGCAATTTGATGTGTTTAAACCTGGTAACGAATGTGAAAAGCCTGAGTGCATCGTCCTTAGTAACTCAATCTTCTGGCGCTTGATCGGAGAGTCGTTTTAAGTAACTCGGTCTCTTGGCGATTGATTGTTTGCTTCTGGCGACGTAGACAGATTTCTTAAGGTCCCCCTCGTCTTTCGATTTTTATTTCTATGCGCCAGGCAGAGGAGTGTCCAGTATCGATGGCAGTCCTGACAAGACCCATACTTTGGTTATAATCGAAGTGGGTCTTGGATTACAGCTCACATTATATATGTAGTAAGATTCTTTGTTTGTGTAATCTTTTTTGAGAATAAAACGAGTCTGTCACTTACAATACTTCTTCCACTTCTTGTATTCCTTGAAATCTTTTTGTCTTTTACTTGTTTTTGAAAACCAAGCACCAAATAAAAGAATATGTGTATTCGTAAAAGCGTTAATTTAATCATTTACAATAGTTGAAACTTGTAAATAATCGGCCTCTTGCCGCTTCAACTACCTTACAGCATCTTCTCTCTAAACCCTTTCATTACCATGGCCTCAGGCACACAGTCGTCATCCTCTCTCCAAGCTTCAAAGATCGCATCGCTCTTCTTCAAGACAGCGGAGCTCGTGGCATACGAACTAAGCGTCAACGACACGACTCAGCTACTGTTGTACACTGAACCTGCGATCTATCGTTTCTGTCGCGGCCCTGGAGGCGGTTTCGACCGCTTCTTGAAGATCTGCAGAGAGGGAAAGCTTTACAGATGGAATCAAAATCATCTACCGGATCCTCCAAGACTGCTGGTCGAACAATGGCAAAGAAAATTGCTGGGCAAGCGATTAGTGGATGAAGACGCTGAAAGAAGTGAAGATGTATGTCTTGGTATTTCCTTTATGTTCACTTCTACGGTGCAGCCTACAGTCGTCAGAAGCCCATTTGCTAGAGAGATACGCCATATAGTTTCTCCCGTAATCTTAGGGGCTCACTGACTCACTATCTGTAAGACGTTTAGAGAATCGGATATCCCACAACCTTATGTTTTCGGTACAAACGCGGGTTACCACTCCTTTCAGAAGAACAGGTACATCTCCTCCTTGAATGGGCAACTAAGAATTTCGTTAGCATGCTAATATTGGTCAGACTAAACATCGGGTTCGGTGGCAGCCCCAGAACGGTCACACAGGTCTACTATGGGTAGTCCTTGTTGATTATCTAGCTACAGCAACTGTGCAGACACGTATCGAATCCACAACTCCTGCATTGGAGTATGCACGCGTAGTGTGCGCCCTATGCAGAATGGCAGATCCATCTCGAGGTTTCCTCACTTCCTATTCACAATTTCAAAATCATTGAGTTGGCAAGAAGTCTTGAAATGCAACCGAACATTCCTGCGAGGATGCAGAAATTTGGTTTTTCGTGTCTTCGAGCTTACTTCTGACAATCATATTGCAGGTTGAGATAGATTCCTAAAGATTCCTTCCGCGTCGGGCTATGTTAGTGGCGCGGGCTATGCTCAATAATCTCGAGTACGACTGCGCGGCGCAAGACAGCTATCAGGAAGATGGATTGCGTGGCATTTTGATGAAAAATGTTACCACTATTTGCAATGCTGAAGAAGTCAACGGACGAGTGGCGATAACAGCATCAACCAGCCCAGATCTTGGCAATACAGATGAGACCTTGGACTATATTTGGCTTGCTCATGATGAACATCCTACCCGAGAAGCAAAGATAGGACTCCGTCGATAGGACAACACAGACCATCTCGATCAATCTTAATGGGAATGGCCCCCCCGAATTATCGTCGGTAGTTACCATGCGTCCCCTCTTCACTCGCTCGCAAGATCAGATACCGATTCCCAGTCATGGCAGCCCATAGCTTCTCTTGGAAGGACCAGACTAGGCATGCCCTTCGCGCGACGAGACGTGCGCCGGCGGCGGTGGGTAGAAGAACCATGACGACTGTCAGGGAACAGTCGCTCCCGGAGCACAAGATGGATGATCCTAAGCCCGAAGAGAAAGGCGAAGCGAATAGGCCATCGCCATCGGTGAGCAAAGCCTTTGTCAACTGTCTTTGCTACGGCAGCGATGGCGGGAAGAGGAGGAACAGTAATAGCTGGAGCAATAGCTGGGATAGGAGGTATGGTTGGCGTTGGGAAGGAAGGAAGGATCAATTCCACTTGGAAGAGCCCCTGGAATAAGTCCCTGAAAGTGACGTGGAGGAGGCTGAGGGGCAGGATTACGAAGCGGTGGAGCCAGGGAGGTGGGTGCAAGAGGTAGATGCGGGAAGACATCTCGAAGGCGAGTAAAAGAAGACCTGCAAAGGAAGGTGTGAGTTGTAGACGATAGAGACATGAATTTACCTGAAATCGGAGAAGACTCTTACATACTTTGTGTTGGGACGGGTGCTGGTTGGGGGCATGCGAGCTACTCGGATCTCGCCGGAAGCTGCATTATCCTGCTTAGAATCTCGCCCGCGCTTCTTCGCAGATTGGAGACTCCTTTATGAAGGGAGAATCCTCATTCTTTGTGGTGCATCAAATTATCTGACAGATGGGTGATGTATGGAGTAGCAGTAGTTGTTGGTGATGGAGATTTGGGAAGTCGTTGAAATCAGGAACCAAACTCCTTAGCAAAACACCAGTAGAATCCAAATCCAAGTAACGAAACGGTAGATGTTTTAGAGGTCGCAGTCAGCTAATACCATCGGTTCGACTTTGCATCTAGTACTTGCGTGCTCCGTTTTTGCCATTTTTCCTCCCTCGTTTGCGGAGCCACTTCACCTAAGAGGCACTCCAGAGAAAATTGGCTACTATACTTGTCATACCGCTTGATATGGAACGCTAACTCACAGTCAAAAGCCGAGTAGCATATGTTGATTGCCAATATCCTTCTGAGTCCGGTGGTCAGGAGAAGAGCTCACCTGCAAACACCATGTGCGAGACACAGACAAGCTGCTTTCTGCCAAAGCTTACCTAGCTGCTAATATAAGTATAGCGTGCTAGATCTTCCTTTATGCCATGCTTGTTGAGGTAGGATGTGTGTACCGTCCCGACCCTACTGTCCCTCAATACGAGATTTCAAACAAATCACTTCACCCACTTTTGTAACATGGCCATGAATTGGGTCTTCACCCAAAGTCACCGTAGCATGACAAGGTTTGGGCTTCATTCCAGGTGTTACAAGATATCCATCGATTGATGAAGCCGTTGTTGAAGTGTGGAGTTCATTCGTCATTTTATACTATATTCATACTCAGGTGAGGCCGCGGGTGAATTTGAGAGTTGTCCTGGAAGGTTATAAATTGAAGCTTTCATCCTTTGTCTTCCTTTCATCTTTCCATACCACAACCTTCTTCTTCAACTCCAAAGGACAAGATTGTGCAACACCACCACTTCTGTCCTCTTAATCGGTCGTATCTTGTGCCACTTGAGACTTCAACCTGTCTCCAATTCGACCTTGCGATCAAATCCTTTGACAAGTCTCGCAAGAAAAACACCCTGGATCAGATACAACACAATACAGCCACCTTCTTCGAGCATTTGGCCTATCCCGGGTCTCCATTGCCTTAGTCTCTGACAGCCTTCTTTGACGATTAAACGCGATGAACGAAACCCAGAAGTCCAAGGTAGGCTTCTAGATGAGAGTTGTTCCATGCATATTTGCTTTTATGACTGAATAGGAGCTGGCTAGCATCAATGACTGCGCTCTTTCGGGTGAAAACGGAATGGCGATGTTCAAACCAGCCGGCCAAATTTCACAGATCCAAAATGGCAATCCCACCTTTACTAACGACAGAGACCTAACGATTGTCGCTGATGGAGCGCAACCGCGCTACGGACATGCTAAGGCCAACAACAGAGCGGTAGCTGCTCCTCGTAACGGAAATGTGGGTGGCCAAGACGATACAGACCCTTTCAATTCAGGAGAGACTCAGAAAACTATGTCCATGACTGGGACATCGATTCAGCCCGCGCACTCGTACAACGGAATAGCCGCTCTCTGTAGGAGAGTGCTGATTGCTTGCGAGATGGGCAGCCTGTCTTATCTTAGCGACCAGAATCTAGGAGCTCTTGGTGACAAGGGCTTAGCCATCTTGTTGAAGGAGATATCGGCCATCTTCAAGGACCCCAAACTAGATGGCTCTTCATTTCTCGACAGCGAACTTGACGCAAATCCCGATACGGAAGACTTTATAGGGGAAGAGGTCGCTGTTGGTGTGAAGGTACCTGGGAGCTACGGCTCGGAGACAGCTGATCAGATCTCAGCAACGTACGTGCCTCTCCAAGCACTCTAGGAAAGCCAATTGCTGACGTGCTTCCAGGACTATGCGACGGAAATCCGACTTGCCTAAGCCGAGAAAGAACGTTCTCCTGGACCTTCCGTACGATGTTCGCCGAGATATTTACAGCTTCTACTATCCGGTCAACCGAAACGTTCAGCTGACGGACGGGCCACCCGAATGGAACGCTCTCACGCCCAAACGCGACACTTATCGTATGACTTCTGACGGCCTAAACCTGCTGCGTACGTGCCGGCAGCTCAACGACGAGATCGTACAGCTCGTTTACGGCAAGATTACGTTTCTTTTAGCCCCTGGAGAGAGAGACTATCCTTGGCCCAAGGTGCTGAATCAGCCTCGCGCCAACACAGAGCTTTTCCTATCAAACCTGCGAATCAGCACGAAGCAGACAGTGAAGACACTCCAGCTGTGCCTGGGCCCATACATGCGCCATAGGCTTATCAACAAGCTCTGTGCAAATTTGGGGCAGATTCCTAGAATTGTCGTGACCGTGGACCCTCTCAATCAGGCCTCTTTGATGGCGGTCTTGAAGACGAAACAGCGAAAATGTCTCAGAGATTCTTGTCGTAAGGTCGCCTTGGCGCGAGCTAACAAGCCGCTAGAAGCAACTCTTTGGGACGATTGTGGCGATGCCGCGATCGCGCGCATGCTTGATTCCGCCATGCCTAATGGCTATCGCAGCGTGGTTTGAGCGATCGGGCGATGATTACCCTTTGGCAGCGATTGCTCTGATGAGAGACAGACTAATGAAGCATGGTGTGACATGATGGCTATGGACGTCACGCTTGCTTGCAGTAATGGGATGCTTATGCTCTTGCCGTACAAGGAGAAAGGAGAGAACATAAGGGAGGGAAAACATGCATGCGAGAATTCTGATACTAGATTAATAGACTTACGGCCTCGTTATATCCCAAAACGAACGTGAACATGCTTGTGGTAATTCGATATTCACCAAGTCCGTCTCTGACCCCAGCCACTGACAAGAGCTTTAGGAGGGCGCAGATGTCTGAAAGTCCAATGACGATTCTTTCATGTCGTCAGCCTGTCCTCGGTGATCTAATCTGTTCGAAGCCAATCCGTAGACGATAGAGAACCATTTGGGGTAACAATGGATAGTGGCTGCGCCTTATCACATGTTTTTGCATCCTTTCGTTAGCCCCTATAGAGAAGTCAGATGATAAGACTATAGTTGAGGTTTGTTCGGTCTCCCAGCCTCACCACATGAATATCTCTGCATTCATCTCAATAATCTAGGATGATCGACTATTAGCTTCTTGAAACAAAGGACTGATGGCTTGGTCGAACCATATCTCAGTGCTTCTGAAGAGCTTCAGTGAGAACCATTTTTGGCACTTTGGTCCATGCAGGCTCGGTGATAAGTTTCTGACGTCTTCTGGACTTGGCACCTTCTATGGCTGCGAGGACACATCGATTTGAAGGCTGGGCCCCCCAGGAAACCAGCAAAGCATTGAATGAAGCTTATTTCGCCCTCCCAAGCAGTTCAAACCCAACCCACACGTCGCGCTCGCGAAGACAAAGCATCCTTTGAGAAAAGATAACAGAGACCCGATCGATTTCATTGCGCCGTGGCTCTGCTCGTTTTCCCGTACGACCCTCCCTGTTTCCTCCTCAACTCTAGTGCTCGCTTGTACGGGGGCGCTGTCGGAGGCTGGATCGGACTCAAGCTGACCCTATCCTTCGGTAGGTGATACGTGGCATCAGCATCAAAAGCTGACAGATCACCGCAAGCGACAAATGGCGCAATCCATCGGTTGTCGTCCTCTTCGTCTGACTCGAACTCGAGAAGAGTGACGCCATCTTCTGTTAGTGTACGTCGTTGTCGGTCAGCAAAGCCCTTTGTATCTTTGTCTTTGGCAGTCTCGTCTCTGTCAGGCAGTTGAGCACCGAGGCCAATAGGTTTCTCGTGGTCAATTCGGTAACCTTTTGGTATGTTGAACCCTTCGCATACGACAAATGCTTCGAGGCTGCTCGCTCGCGAACTTCTGGGCTTCGCGCAGTGGACTGTTGTGAAGAAGCACCTCAACTGGGCGTAGATGAGGTCGATATTCTTCGCTCGAAAGATCTTAGCTACAAACTTCCCTCCGGGCTTGAGCACCCTCAATGCTAGGTTCAGGGCCGCGAACAGCAGCTGAGCTTGTACGTATATGTCCAGATCATGCAAGCCCGTCACATCAGGAGCACCGTCACTGATAACAAGATCGACTGGTTGACTGCCCCCTGCAACTTCGGGCCCATAAGAGTCCGGGTCCAAGGCTTGCAAAATCCTCGGTATCGTAGATGAGTCCGTAATATCACCCTTCACGGTCGTAATGCCTTCTAAAGACGCCATAGGCTGTAAATCGACCGCAACAATCCTAACTTCTTTCCTCGGCTTGAGCACCTTTGAGTCATCCTCTGCTGCCTTTATTGCCTCGTCAGTGTCCCCACCGGCGATAGTCTGCTGCTCAAGTTTCTGCTTCGCTTCCCATGCCCGTCGGCCAAAGCTCTCCCCTTTGATTAGGACCCTTGACAAGACTTGACTCCAGCTTCCAGGGGCAGCACAAAGGTCTACAACTCTTGTTACGCCGTTGAATAGGTCATATTCCTCGTCTAGCTGTATGAGCTTAAACGCAGAACGGGCGCGCCAGCCTTGCTCCTTTGCGAGGCGATAATAGGCGTCCCGCTTGTCCTTTGATGATTTGCCCATGGCGTGTTGCGAATGGGAAGGCTGCTGTTTGAAACGGTAAAGGAAAGAGTATGAAGTGCCTACCCGTTATTGCAGCATGAAGCCTCTCTTTGCTTGCAATCTTGGTGTCATAAGAAGTCTCCGAAGACGCCGGCAGATCATCTTCTATATGTCTTCAAGTATGCTTCTGAAAGTTGCACAGACATTATAGTGGTGCTGAGCAAGGATGGAGGTTATAGTCTCTAAAGCTAGTTCTAGGGATTGTTCAGGGTTGTAGTACGGCAGAAGAGTAAAGTAAACAGAGCAGTATTAAGGTAGGATTCAAGCCTTCAGAAACTCAACCATGGTAGAGGAACCTCTTGGCGCATAAAGCTTCTCGTAGACCGCGACCATAGCTTCTAGGTAAGCTGTTCTATGTACTGCTCAGAACGTCGAAACGCAGACTAAGGGTGTAATGGAGGGTAGGCAAAGGGAACGCCGACATTTGCCCACCACGTCCGCATGGGCTCGCAACACTTTGGGCTCTACAGAGACACCACGCTTCCAATTTGAGACGCTGAACGCTCTCAAAGAATCACCACAGTCCAGCCATCTGCCAGACACACCGACGTCATCCGCAAGCACAAATTTGTTCCGTGTCCCGAGTCCAACATCGAGCGACGAGGAGGAAATCCGAGCTGCTGAAGATAGGCTCTTGACGTCCAAAAACCCGCCGAACATTATCAGCGTAGAGGAGAAACGTTGGGACGCTTACGAATGCCCGTCCAGACTTGGTGACTCGAGTTCACTGTTCGCAACACCGCCTTCGATAGCCCACTTCACCTTTTACTCGTCTCCACCATCAGCAAACATGGTGGTTGAGCGTGAGCCACCCAAAAGTCATCTGTCGCCCCAGAAGGCGAACGACCATCAAGCTCAGTCGGTCCTGGGCAAAGTACCTCAGCAGCCTGAATTTGGTAAAGCAAGTCCGTTGCGAAATCGGGTAGAGTCAGGCCCATTCATCATTCCGAAGCCACACCAGGCACGCCCTGAGCATCACAGGCCAGCGCAACCGACGCAACTATCTTATCAGCAACCAGCATACCCATCATATCAGCAGCCACCGGTATACCCATCGAATAAACAGCAACCATACACTTTCGGGCCCCAGCATGGACAGTTTGCTGGGGGCCAGCAGCCTCCACCTAAGCCACATTATCCTATAAGCAGCGGACCAGATGTGGTGGTAATACCAAAGCCCATGAATTTCCCAACCTGGAGTACGAAACCAGCCCCTGCGCCTTTATTCTCGTCAAAAGGAGGAGGAGTAGGGTTCACTGCGGTCAATCCACTGCAGAATACGTCAAACTTCATTGATCTGACAACGGGGCAACCATTGCTCGACGATCAATTTGGATCCATAGATCCTTATGATTATATTGACTCGGGAAAAGCGAATGAGAATATCAAGGCACTGCTCGAAGGGGCTTTTGAAGACGAGGAGGATAAGCCACGTACAAGGGGCAGGAAGAAGAAAGTCGAAGCAGCGGTTGAGCGATTGACGGATAAGCTGCAATATCTTGAAGTGAAAAATGAAGCGAAGAAGGAGGACGAGGCGGAGCAAGACGAAGAGGAAGAGGAAGAAGACGACGGGACCGTCGAAGGATTGAAGGTGAAATTGCTACCTCATCAAGTAGACGGCGTAGCATGGATGAAGGATAAAGAGATCGGAGTTAAGAAGAAAAACGGGGTGCTACCGAAAGGTGGTATTCTAGCAGACGACGTGAGTCTCGAGCTCCAATATGTGATGTATGCGTGGCTGATAATGACCAGATGGGTCTTGGCAAAACCATCCAGTCAATCTCGTTGATGCTAATCAATCCACGACCTCCTAAAACTTCTGTAGTGGATGATGACAAAAAGGCTTTATCCAATCGAGTCGACAAAGGCACATTAGTCGTTGGCCCACTCGCTCTAATCAAGCAATGGGAGGCCGAAATCAAGAACAGGGTAGACGACAGCCACCAAATGAAGGTCTGCGTTCATCATGGGCCTCAACGAACAAAACGCTTCGAAGACCTGCGGAAATATGACGTTGTCATCACTACATATCAGATACTCGTCTCAGAGCATTCTAGCTCTTCTGAGCGCGAAGATGGTCCTCAATTCGGCTGCTTTGGTATCCATTGGTATCGCGTGATCCTGGATGAAGCACACACCATCAAGAATCGCAATGCTAAAGCCACGAAGGCTTGCTACGCGTTGCGGGCTGAGTACAGGTGGTGTTTGACTGGGACGCCAATGCAGAACAACCTTGACGAGCTCCAAAGTTTGATCAAATTCCTGAGGATCAAGCCCTACAATGACCTCAAGACATGGAAGAGTCAAATTACAGAACCAATGCGTGCTGGGCGAGGCAATATTGCAATGAAGCGATTGAATTTCTACCTCAAGGCCTTCATGAAGCGGCGGACGAAAGATGTCCTGAAACAGGAAGGTGCACTTAACCCTGGTGGTAAGCCTACAAAAGATGGTGCCCTAAACAATGGCTTCAAGATTACCGAGCGCAAGGTTGAGGCTGTCTCAGCCGAATTCACGCCCGAAGAGCGTAGCTTCTACTCGCGCTTGGAGCAGCGGACGGATCGCAACATCGATGCCATGATGAGCGGTGCGAAGATGAACTACGCAAGTGCATTGGTCATGTTACTGCGATTAAGGCAGGCTTGCAACCACCCGCAACTAGTTGGCGGGTCTATAGCCCAGGATCGAGACGCTCTCACTACTGGACAGGCTCAAGCTACACAAAACCCGCGAAAAGGGAAGGTGCCCGACCGGGAAATCGACGACATGGCCGATTTGCTGGGTGGTCTTAGTGTACAGACGAAGCAATGTGACATGTGCCAAACAGAGCTTACCGAGGAGGAAGCCAAGTCCGGGGCTCTTCGATGTGCTGAATGTAACGAAGACCTTGCTGGCCAGAAGAAAATGAAGTATTCTTCATCGAATCGCAAGAACCATCGTTCGAAGACGGAAAATAAGCCAGTAATGCCGCCCCCACGGATACCGAAGAATCGCAAGGTAGTTCTCGATGACTCAGACGAAGAAGACGATGGCGAATGGCTCGTTTCCGAAGGAAAAAGAAATGGCCGAAGCCTTGGAAAGGTCGGTGGAAGCGATGACGAAAACGCAGAAGGAGGCGGCGAGTCCATCGGCTCATCCAATTCCGACACAGGGGACGAATCTTCGCTTCGGACGCTAGGCTCGCATCATCGCCAGGTAATCAGCCTTGACTCGACGGACGAGGAATCACACAACGACGCCAACTCTTCAGAACACTCGAACTCCGAATCAGAAGACGAGTCCATCTCGACCTCCTCGCCAAAACGCCCACCCCCAACAACCTCCGCCAAGATATCCCACCTACTCCGTCTCCTCCACGCCGAATCCGCCTCCCACAAGTTCATCGTCTTCTCCCAATTCACCTCCATGCTCGACCTCATCGAGCCCTTCCTAGCCCGCGACTCCCTCCGCTTCACCCGCTACGACGGCAGCATGCGCAACGACCACCGCGAAGCCAGTCTCGAGCGCCTACGCAACGACCCGAAAATCCGTATCCTCCTCTGCAGTCTTAAATGCGGCTCGCTGGGCCTGAACCTGACCGCCGCGAGTCGAGTCGTGATCCTCGAACCCTTCTGGAACCCGTTCGTGGAAGAGCAGGCGATTGATCGTGTGCACCGCTTGAACCAGACGCGGGACGTGGTGGTGTATAAGCTCACGGTGGCGGATACGGTGGAGGCGAGGATATTGGAGTTGCAGGAGAAGAAGAGGGCGCTGGCGGAGGCGGCGATTGAGGGGAAGCAGGCGGCGGGGAAGTTGAGCATGAAGGATATTTTGAAGTTGTTTAGGAGGGATGCGGAGCATGAGCATCCGGTTGAGGTGAGGGGGAAGGATAGGGGCTTGATGGATGCGGACTCTATGAGGATGATGGCCGCGGGGGCGGAGCAGCTTGCGGCATTCAGGAGTACAAAGGGGGGTAAGAGGGTTGTTTCGGCGGCAAGACCGCAGGCGAGCAAGGATGATGGGATCTATGGGAGGCGCTGGTGAGATGTGATGAAGTCATATCCGAACGATGCAGGGTATTGGATGTTACTGGGCCGTCTATACCAAGCCCAATATTTACTTCTACAGATCGATCCCTCGTCTCTAACATTGGAGATCTAGAACGGCTATCCGTTCATCCTATTAACTCGTCCAAAAGCGTGCGGTCGTGGCTCACAACTATTAATAATTGAGCAGATTGATTCATGGTGTGACACGCTTTAGCCGAATAATTAATGATATTCTCGTCAATCAGGCTTCTTTGCCCAGGGCGCCCTCGTCATCGGAGGCGGCATCCCGCCTTCTCTCTCTTTCGGCAAGGCTACGTTGTCCTGTGTATCCGAATGTGCTTTGGCTTGGCTGAGTCCAACATCTGAGTGAGTGCCTTTTCGCGGCACATGCCGAGGCATGGCCGAGCCAGCATTGCGCGATGGCCGTAGCTTCTGCGCCATTGAAGCGGTGGTATTTGCCGAGGTATCTATTGCTGGAACAGCCCATGGCGCCTTCGTTCCTGCTGATGACTCCGATGCTTTCATAGCCCACGGTGCTGCCATGCCAGCTTGAGTAGGCGGTGGGGCCCGCATTGGAAATTGCTTCGTAGCGGCCATATCCGTACTCGAAGGCTGACTGCTAGAATGAGCACTCACTGGCGGAGCGACAGCATTGGGATCGCGCTCCCAGCTGAACAGGGAGCCGAAGCGGAAATGCTGCACCACGGGGAACTTGGACAGGACTTCGGCGTTGTACATCTTCAGCATGCCCTTGTTGATCTTCGCCCATCCCGCTCGGACGCCGGAGATGTCGTACAGCATTGGCGAATGCTCCCAGAACGGGCCTTTCTTGACATCGTAGATAAAGCCAACGGCGCCGAAATATAGATTCGTGGGTCTTTCTCGTTCAACGACTGCAGCGTTTGAGACGTTGGCTGGATCTGGTGCGTTGGCTTGGGAGCCCTCGAGGGGTGTTGGATCGGTGTCTGATATGGCGGGACCGTATTGCGCGCTTCCGAAGATGTAGGGGAGGAAGGAGTGGTCGTCTAGACCCCATACTCCGTGGGAACCGGCGGGCTCAAGTGTGTACCTCTTGATGAGTCGGCGAATGAGATGTAAATAAGGCTCGATGACACCGAGAACTATTTGTCTCTCCACCTCTCCAGGCCGGGATGCTTCAAATCCGCCGAGCTTCCATATGCAGCCTAAAAACGCGAGGAAGCTGAGTTCATGACCTGTGCCATAGTCTAATCGCTGTGCACTGCCAAAGCTTCCAAGTAAGTAGCATGATAGCTCGCTGTGAGCCGTGGTTTCTGACACAGTCTTCACGGATAATCTTTCAAGGGGCAGATACTGGTCGAGTAACGCCGGTGTCCGGCCTTCGACAATATCATACCACTTCCTGAACGAGACATTCCCAAAACGGCGAGGCCCAGGATCTGGAGGTGCTTCTTCAATATAACTTTCGATGTTACTGAGTAAGTCCCGTAATCGTAGTACAGTCTGAGAGAAAGAGGTGGCGTTTTGATTTAGGGATGACACATGAGGTATCTTGTGATCTGTGTCGTCTGGAGAGAAACATGGAAACATGGAACGATTTAATCGCATCAGAAAAGTCATTATGTCTCCGTATCCTTGGGAGACGAGGAAATCAGAGACATCGTGACCTTCGTTGATAAGCTTAACTGGGACAACGAAGGTATGTGACTCCAAAGTTTCGATCAGCGATAGTCTTGGAGACACAGCCATAGTAAGTCCAGCAATAAAGTGGAAATCTAACATGTACCAAGAGAAGCATCTGCTTTAGAGTCTACAGATGAACTTGGAATTGATGTTGATACTTGTCCACGTGATAGGCGGAATTAAAGCCGTGCCTGCCCCATCGGCAGAACTTCGGTTACTTTTACGAACTGAAAACCAACCACCAGCCACCTCCGCACTCATCTCAGTTTGAACCCCAGCAGAACCCCGGGACTCAACATCTTTGCACGCTGCACGCGACAAGTTGTTTGCTTATGTTTGCAGGCTATGATGGAACACCAAGGCTCGCCATCCAAAGCCGATAGCAGGAAGTGTGTTGGTGATCCAAATCAGGCAGCAACAATTGCTTACGCGTGATCACAACACAAGTCAAAGTGAGATCAATCGTGAGAGTCCTCTGCTCCCATTCACCTAGCATGACACTACAAAAGACCAAAGCTGAGACTCATATCAGGTCTAAAGAATTTGTGGATAATCGAGATCGGCGTTGTTGACACCGGGCTCAGAGACGTCCAAGATCCCCGGGCCAAACCCAGCATAACCCTATCATAGCTACAAGAGCGATACTCACGAAGAAGAGAAAGTGAACGTAATTCGTACTGGAACGCGCATGTGATGGTGATGGCGGACGTGGTAGAGAAACCAAACCTGATGATTGTCTGGAAGAAGGCTAATTGTTGGAAGCCCAGTATCTCTGCAGAAGATGTAGAGATTGCATCTATGCTTAATGTTGCGGCGAAAGCAAACCTCAGACCACAAGCACAAAATCAGAACGTGTCTTCTGGCATGTCGAGACGTGGTCCGAGTTTGAGACAGCAACACATTGCCCAGGACCAACAAGGTTCCACTTCAAGGAAACGTGCTGCAGCTGAGCCTGCGACAACTGGGGAGAAAAGGGGTCGCGGACGACCTCGTAAGGAGCAACCTCCTGTAGATCAGAGTGACCATTCCGGAGCCCTCAAGATGCCGAGCACGCGCCTCGGACAGAAACAGGAGACCGCAATGACAAAGGCTGTCACAGAGGAGGAAGATTTCGAAGTCCCTGATGACGCCCCAGATCCGAACGCCAGGTCTACGAAGCCCCCACGAAAGCAACCACAACGTAATGTCGCAGCGACTACATCAATGTCGAAGGCCGAGGCTGCGAAAGATGCAGCGGCCGAATTTGATTCTAAGAGGAAGAAATTGAACAGTCAAGTAAAGCAACGAAAAGCTAATGCTATCAAGGAGCACGACAAGTCGCTAAAGTTGGCGGGAAGCACGGTCTCTAATGCAGTCGATGAGACTACTGTCCCAGAAGTCGACGCGCCAGCCGAAACACTAGAGTCGCAAGCACCCTCGGAGAAGACCTTGAGGAATCGTAAAACTGGTAAAGGTTTCGTGCCAAGGGATGACGAAGCGATGGATAGCATTGAGAGACAGAAGTCGCCAGCAGCGGCTGACGATGATGATTCGAATGTTGATCTAGAGTATCAGCCTCCAGGAACTCTAGAGGAATCCAATGTACGAGCTAGGGACGGAGATGCCGATGACGGTGAAGATGGAGATGCCGATGCACCCGGAGACGGTGAAGAGCTAGTCGGCAGACCGAGCAAGAAGCAGAAACGAAACCAAACTCATGCGACACAACGAACTACTAGGAGCCCAGATTTGAGCGAAAGTGACGCCATCAACCTGGAACTCTTCGGGCGGTGGCGGGATTGGGAAATCGTCCTGGATGGCGCTAAATCAGTTGGCGTATCCAACCTAAAGGGCAAGTCAGTCAAAGAGATCCCTAGGCTTGCAACGAACAGAATCAAAGGGCTTGTTGACACGATCAAGGACGCAACGAGTTTGTATAGACAACTGGATTCTCAGGTAGAGACAGGGATGAGCGATGACGATATCCAAAACACTGAAGAACGCTTGGCCAACACGAATCAAGAAATCTTCGAAGAGGTTGAAGCCCTTTCCGAGGAAGACGCGGGGAACGAGCAAAGCGAAGTGATCCAAGATATCTACGCCCATGCGATGCCAAACTTGATTTATTGGTTGAAGGCCGCCCTGAGTTGCCGAAGCGATCAATATAGCCAAGACGAGGATGTTATAAGCCTGCAGGAGGTGATCCGACTACAGGACTTGATTCTAGACCTATGTCTGAAAGCGCGACAATGGAAGGCTAAACCAGTTACGGATCGGCCAATCACGAACTCCACCGCCCAGAAGATAAATCCTTACTTGCGAGATATCCAAAGGGCTTTTCAGCAAGAGCTTGAGCGGAGGGAGCGAGCGGTACGACAGCAGTCGAATGATCACGCCCTCGCACGAAGCCACGCGCAACGTCGTGAGAGACTGGAGCGCCAGAAAATGCTCAATGGATTGAAGAAAGCGGAGCAGCGCAACAAAATCATATCAAATCTGAGGCAGAAACCGTCGCCATATCGGACTGGTTTCGTTCCTTCACAGCATTTTGCAGTCCCAGTTGTGCCAAGTTCCTCTTATTACCCACGTACTGCATCGATTCCCTCAAGTCAGTGGACCGAGGAGCAGGACAAGGAGCTCGTGTATCAGCTAATGCGCGCCAACACCAAGTATCTCCCGGGTATGGGCGTCCTCCTCAAGGCGAGGTGCTTAAGCTGACCTAATTCACAGCCCAGGAGCGATACCTAGCCATTCTCAATGCGCCTCTACTCCAAAACAAGCTTCCGGAGCATATACGAGAGCGAGCACTCTACCGCAAGGCGGACATGTTGCAGATTCTGGGACCGCAAGACTTCGTCCTAAGCATCGAATAGTCTACGTTCACCATGGCCTTTACCCCATTCAATGGTTCTGTCACCGTTTGGGGATTTTGCTTTTAGGTGGAGGATGGTATGAGCACGACTCCAGGTGCATACTCAAATATGCTCTGTGGGGTCAACGGACCAGGAGGCTTCTTTTCAAAACATACAAGGGATCCGAAAAGGTTTCATTGACTTGTCATCTTGTCTTCTCGCTATGTTGTGTGGCCCCCCGAAATAGGACTTCCCATAGTGTGGGCAGAGCACCAGCCATCATAGTTTGTCTGAATGTTTGGACAACGTCTCTCTTCGGTATCTAGGGTTGTCACTTCTTCTGCGGCGATCTTCATGTCTTTTGTCTGAATTGTGCCACTCGGAACGAATGTTTGAGGTTCTTTTGCCTCGATTGCCCTACGCGATGGCGGATCTTTCTTTACTGGTACCATAGCTCAAGCGATGTTTCCCTTTTTCCACAGAAAGCAGCAGCAGCCGTGATGCGTTCCATGTGGCTTTTGAGTGTAGGAATACTGCAGCTCACTTAATTCGAATGATTCCTCAACTCCCGTCATTGAACCTCGAGCGTATACGTTCAATTGTGACGCATGCAGGTCTGCGGCCACATGGCTGATTGTGAATCAAAGATCCCGTCTCCGCAACTTTGAAAGACCTGAGCTCCCAGATCGATTACCTGTCAAAACCCAAAGTGTAGTACGAATCTCGTAAGGCCCTCTGCATTCCTGCGTTCCGGCTACAATCCTCTAGAGACCGTTCAATCAGATTCCACACTCCAGCCACCCCAGCAGCTACGCACTGATCCCTCGGCCCCGTCATCGCCAGCTCCACCCTAGCCCTGCAAGCCCGCAAAGATAGTCAACGCTGTTGAACCTTGCCCCCATACAGCTGACCCCTCCGTCTCCCCGTCCAGCCGCAGCCCCATCCTCCCCAACCCCATCCACAGCCCGATTTGCAAAACCACTCTCACAGAACCCTATCCGCCGCTCGATCTCAGCCCCACAATTACCTTTTATCAAACTACTGCCACCCAGACCGCGACGGTGGAGTGTTAGAGGTAAAGATTGGTGATTACTACTGCGCCGTTCTTTGGTATTGGATTGGTGAGGATGTTTTTTCTGTATTTCGGTTTTTGAGAGCGAAGGGCGTGCTGAGCTGATGCGGCATAGGAGAGGTTTGTGACAGAGACGGTTAGGGTGAAGGAGACGACGAGGGCGAGGACGGTTTGTATGCCGACGCTGGGGTGCGAGTTTTGTGTTGGGAGGGAGCCTGAGCTATGGGTAGATTACGGGGGGGGGATAACTGTGGAGTTCTTCTCTGGGTTTGGTTGAGAGAAGTAGGTGTACATATTCTGCTGTACGTATTACAATTTCGATCAATGGATGCTCTGGATTCTAGCTGTTCATGTTTGTTGTCTCTTACCGTGTTAGTATTGTAGTGCTGCGATGTCAGCGATCAGCTTCGGTGTCCTGACATGTGACCGGGCTAAGAGCACAAGGCGACTGACGAATGAAGTTGCCTGATTCCTCGACATTCACTTGCCATGGTCTTGCCATTCGTCGATCGCTGGTTTTCCCCATGTTCGAGTCACGGTAAGCTGACAAGCTGAGAAGATACCGTTAGGACTTTCCCAAGACTTGGTGCGCTTCCTCTTCGCGTGTTGCACAAGGGTAGTCAGCTCCGAGTCTTGACTTCGTATCCTTGGTGGTATGACGCCACTGTGGATCTTGTATCGAAACCTCGACCACGGAATTCGAGTGCGTCCTCTAAGCACGTTACACTGGGGTCTAGATTACTCCCGCTCCGCACTCAACTTTGAGAGGGCTTCTTGTCTCAATGGTCGACGTGGTATCATCGGCGATACAAAGGCGGCATCGCTCGCTCTTTTCCCCCAATCCAATCCCCCATACTTTATTCTCTTCTTTCCGTCAAACAGTCCATCACTTCTTGTCCCCTTGCGATCTTCCAAGCAAGCATTTGTTATCGACCAGGAAATTCTCAGCGCTCATCCTGGCTGCTTGCTCAGCAGCTAGTCTGTAAGTTGCACTGCCTTCCAAGCCATAACCTCTCGCTCGTCCATGAGTGGACCAATTCCTGTGGAAGCGTCATTGCCCAAGATTGCACCACGACCCTCACCATTTTCCCCACGTTTGATGAAAGCCCAACGACAACGGTCTATCAAAGCACCGTGACCGACTTTGCAGAGGTAGATTGCGAAGGGTGTGTGCTCACTACAAGTACCCAGTTTCTTGGTGTTGGCCCTGTGAGTAATACCTTTTCTTGGAATAGTTGCCAAGATGGCTGGGTATTGATGGCTCCAAGGTTCGTAGCATCACTGCCACTGCTACGGTGGAGGCTACGACTACGACGGAGACGTTTTGTGCGCCGAGTGAGACGGGGGATTGAAGGAAATATCTCTGCTTCGCACATTGGCTGAACCTAAAATGAAGTGAGGCGGCTCATCTGGGGTCCAGGAAGAGTGTGGCTAGAAGGATTCGCGATTTAAGTTTATTTTTGATCTATTAAGGTACTGTCTACTTCGAATGAAAAACCTTGATGACGAGATGCCTGAATTATTGCTTTTGCGAACTCGCTTTTATAGTCCCACTTTCCCGAACGAGCCTAATCTATCTGAGCCTGCCCACGTGCCAGCCAAGGCTCGCTTGATTGAGCGAATAATGAGGGGAAATTTCCTAGTGCTTCTCTTCTAACCATGGTACGAAGCGTGTGTATGCAACCTCAGGTCATGATGGGTCGCATTCGCGAAATATCGTCTGAACTTCTTCCTCTTCAACTTCACACCTTTCGAGAACATTTCCGCTTGAAAGAGAGCCTGGATGAGAGTTCTCAACACCCGAATCTACGAAGCCATCTCAAGAACGTCGGCTTAATGAATAAATTGAGAACCATATACTCCCTAATATATTTTTGCCAACAACTATAGTCATGTCGGACGTCAAGTATCTGGGTGACAAGGTTGATAATGGGCTGAATGCCAAGCTTGCGGGCGCTCCTGGGGCGGTGGTCGTGGACGATGATCCGGCGGCGCCCTCGACAGAGGTCTCTTCTAGAAAGCAACGACTATCTGATCTGTTCACCATTGTAAGTCGTCCGAAAGCTCTTGAGATGATTTACAAAATCTTGTTCAAAGCGAGCGGGCTTCTGACACCTGAACAAAAGTTTTGCGCAGGTTTCGCCCTGATCAGCGACGGTTATCAAAACAATCTGATGTACGTTCACGCACTATGTGTCCAGTTCATACATACTGAGCGATTTAGGACCATGACCAATGTTCTGCTGAAGAAGGAATACAAGAAGCAGTACACGTCTGCAGTCAGTACTCGCGTCAGCAATGCTCTCCTAGTAGGGGAAATTTTTGGTCAAATAGGCATCGGTTTGACCTGCGACTACCTTGGCCGTAAGGTCGCTATTGTGACGACTACCGCCCTGATCGTCATTGGTGGCATTCTTGCTACTGCCTCTCATGGAAAGACTATCGATGGCATGTTCTGGATGATGACCGTTAGCCGAGGAATTGTCGGCTTCGGTACTGGTGGCGAGTATCCAGCATCTTCTACTTCTGCTTCGGAAGCCGCGAATGAATATGCACTGAAGCGTCGTGGACCGATCTTCATTCTGGTAACGAACCTGCCCCTATCATTTGGTAATCCACTAGCCGCCATTGTATTCTTGATTGTCCTTTCAGCGGCTACGACCAAGCATCTGTCTACAGTATGGCGGATTACCTTTGGCTTTGGGTGTCTGCTTCCCTTAACGGTGTTCTACTTCCGCCTCAAGATGTTGAACTCAAAACTATACAGGAGAGGCGCGATCAAGCGGAGAGTACCTTACCTTTTGATCCTAAGATACTATTGGAAATCGTTGATCGGCACGTGCGGAGCCTGGTTTCTGTATGATTTCGTAAGTCTTTTTCTTACAATCGGGATCGTTGCGCAGTAATTTGATTCCTGCAGGTCACTTTTCCCAATGGTGTCTTCAGTGCTCGGATCATCTCGACGGTCGTCTCAGACGGTAGTCTTATCAAGACCGCGGAATATCAGCTTCTCCTGAGTACCATTGCTTTACCGGGCGTCTTCCTCGGAGCGTACCTCTGCGACATCTTGGGTCGTAAGAATACGATGATGCTTGGCTTCAGTGGCTATCGTATGTTGCGGCGTGTCAAGCTACAAGGTATAGCTAACATCTATTAGTCGTTTTTGGACTGATCATCGGTTGCGCATACGACAAGATTACGAACATACTTCCACTTTTCGTGGTTTTCTACGGTCTGATGCAATCGTCTGGCAATCTCGGTCCAGGTGATATGCTTGGTCTTCTCTCGTCGGAAAGCTACGCTACTGCTGTGCGTGGTACATGTTACGGCGTTTCAGCAGCCATCGGTAAGACTGGGGCTGCAATAGGTACCGAAGTTTTCACCCCTATCCAGGACCACCTTGGCAAGAGGTGGACGTTCATCATCGCCGCGATATGTGGAGTAGTGGGAGTCCTAGTGACTTGGATGTTTGTAAAAGATGTCCGAGGGGATGACCTTGCCAATGAAGATGAGCAATTCAGGGCGTACCTCGTAAGCCGCGGATGGAACGGGGAGATGGGGGAAGACGATTTACAAGCCATTGCGGACAAAGGCATCCCCCCGGCCGTAGCCGAAGAAGCTCGAGAAGGTCATCGATAAGCGCGAGTCCGTAGTCTGTCACATGAGGGTGCGGAGATCAGAGTGGTATTCGTAGGAGTACGAATAAAAAGCTTTCATAGGTCAGCATGTAATCCATGTTGAAGAAGCCCGTCGGAGACACTCAGATCTGCGCACTACTCCTCCTACTACGCTATTAGCATATGGCTCAGCTCGCATGTTATTCTTCATGCCATGACACTGTCTAGGCACTCAGGAACGGACACCCAGGTAAGATGTCAGCGAAGAGGTATGTACCGAAAGCTAGACTCCTCAAGATGTCACTATTCCGTGTTCACGGTATTCCTTTATTCAAACCCATGAATCTTATGTGTTACCGGAGTTCTATAGTGACACATGGCCTCGGTAGGTAGTACTCTGATGTTGGTGGCCATGGGGCTTGTGGAACGTGAACCTGTACGACTCTTTCTGACTGAGAACACATCATCACTGGCTGAGGAAGCTGGGAGTGAAGGTCTGTATCACAAGTTGGTTCGTACATGCAGCTATGATAATTCATTCATGAGGCATCAAGATGATTAACATATCAAGAGTCATTCACAACACCTGTATGACACTCCTACCTATTTAAGGTCTCCTCCTGCATGCAGATTTTTAATTTCTTTGTTGTCGTTGGAGTCATAAAAACTTCATTCGCGTATGAAGTTTCATGGTAGTGTCTGATAATGGTTGCAAATAATGTCGAAGAGCCCCACATGGGTGCTTCCCAAGACAAGCTTTCAGATTCCTCGGCGGCTTCATCTGACGCCAGCCACATTACTGAGCATTCTCCTTCTATATTTGGGAAACTCGAGTATTTAAGGGGTGCTCCAGAGGTTCGTACCTTCCCTTCCTTCCATAAAATTAGTCGATCAGCCACACCCTTATATATACATGCCCACTGACTCATATACTGTATAGCCATCTACAACCCCACTCATTGCCGACCGAAGTGCGGTAGAACTGCAGGAAAGCTTGCAGGCATGTGACTCTTCGTCTGCTGTAGCCTCGACGCCACGGGAGTCCGAGGAACTTCGAGAGGTATGTTCAGCATCTTATCAATGAAGGCTGGAGGTATCCAGTAGATATGTTGTCTAGATACATACTGACACGAGCTCTAGCTGCCCTCAGTATCACCCAACGAAGAATCACACGCTATTGAGCGTCCTTCGAGCCCAAAACCGGGAAAGAAGGGCACCAGCGGGTGGATTAAGTACACCGAGTGCCAGAAAGCCTTTATTCTGTGAGTAAATCTTGGAGCTTCTCTTACCCTTTTTTGAGATACTCATTCTCTCGAAACATGTCTCAGCAGCGTCGCCTTTGAATGTTTGCTCCCTGGTTGGTCCAGCGACATTAAGGAGGAATGCTGACTCTAGAACTTACTCAGACACCATGGCCGCGATTGCTCGTGGGACTATGTCGCTACCAAATTCGAGGCTCAATTTGGAACAGACCGACCGGTTGACAGGGTGAGGCTGGTGCATCTCCGTCGATATTTAGTGAAGACAGAGCAAGAGCAGACTCTGTTCAACGATGCAACGACCTATGACTGGTACACTGCCGTGCCAGCAAAAATCAATGCAGAGGTTGAGGAGCAGATCCGGCATCTCACAGACTGCAATGAAGAGCAGCAAGCATTCCTTGTGTACCATGCTATCAAAGGAGTCACCTACCTCCGCATAGTCGAAGTGTTCAATCAACAGTTCGGGACGGCCGTTAGCTTCGATGTTCTTGATGGTTTACTGTTGGAATCGCGCCGCAAAGGGAACGAGCCCGATTTACTGGTCGCTGCCGCGCACTACGATTGGTATAAGAAGTACCTGCCAAAGCGCGCGCCGCCAGGAAAGAAGGCTTCAGGTCCATTATGGATTGGAAAGGAGATCGAGTCACCAGATCCTGGTCTCGAACCAGAACGTTCGATCTCCCATGAGCCCAAATCTAAGGCCAAAACGGTGACAAAGATTAGGCAAGCATTCTCCCACGAACAATTAAGCTATCTAGCATGGATGAGCCGACGTATTCGGTACAACGAACCTCTCTCCGAGGGTTTCAGGGCCAGATTTGGAGCTTTCCCTGACGAGTGGAAGGTCTCCCAGCAGATAACGCGCCTTAGAAGAGATCCTGATTGGGTTGACATACTTCTTGACGGAGTGGAGTCATATGCGTGGTACCAACCTGACTTCAAGTCACACGAGGTTGGTTATGGTGGACAGGAACTCTTGAGGGTACGAGCAGAGGCGAGGCGAAGATTGAAGAGAGGAGTTAAGCGATTGTATGTCTTGAGCTTCGAGTGCTCCTCCTATATTACTTTCAAGATGGTGACTGACTAATCTCTACATAGTGCTCCTCCAGCTGATGGATCTCCGATTGCTACGCAATCTCAAGCACCATTGAGCTCGCCCAGTAGCCTTTGTCCTGGAAACCCGCCGATCAAAGGAGAAGACACAGACCGCGACGGTGTTTCGCCGCTGCGTAATTTCGGATCAATGCCGACGAGCGCTACACTAGGTGTCTCCCGGCCCTCGCCAGAGGCTTTGCCAAATATCCTCAATCCAGAGGATTCGCGTCCCAAGACAGCAGACACGGATGCTGATGACTCACCAGAACTGCTATTTGCGAGGCCGATAGCGGCTTGTAGCACTCGAAATGTAAATCGGGTTAAGCCAGCGGTTGCTAGACCTACTTGTGGACACGGGAGGCTCCAACGAACCGAGCCACTGCAGCAACGAAGGGTAGTTGGCGAAGAGGGGAGAACCAACAGTGCACCGAGATCAGGATTCGAAGCCCCAAGGAGGAGCGCCTACATACCAGACGTTCGTAGGGCAGCTATGCCTTCGACAGTGGCGACCACCGAGCTAGCTACTGCGAACGGTCCGAGATTTGCCGCAATCGACACTGCTCCACTAGGCTTGCCTGATGACTTTGTCGAAGTAGGCTTCGAACCTATTTCGTGTGAAAATTCGGTCTTGCATACCCAACAACTTCAAGGAGACAATATCTTTCGTACTAACGATACTATGCAATTTTCAAGGCATAATGCATCTGAAATGGGATACCGCGAGATTGGACCCCCAGCTGACCAAACCTCTGACAATACCTTTGGGCGGAGCCAAGTGACATCTGCTCCATCATATGGGTTGAAGGAAGATCTAGGCGGTGGCACAAGTCTATACCATGATTCGAACTACTATCCGATGGCCTTGCCCCCGTCGCATCAGATCCTGCAGCCTCATGCTTCGGGCGGCTATCAGTCAGCCTCTTCACATACGAGCCTATCTACTCAATACTTCGATTCACGCATTCACGGCTCGTCCTCAAGTTTGCACATGGCAACGCCTGGCCACGCTGTCGGAATGGACCGTCAGACTACGACCTATGCTGGCCCTTATAGCCAACAAAGGCCATCTCAGCACGGTAATCTGACTGTCGGTTTTCCACGCGAGAATGTGATATCCGCTTCTCCTCTCCAGGCCAGCTCATACGCCTTGTCATACGGTCAGCACCACAGCCATCCAAGTCCCCAGTCTCAGCATTGGGTAGCAGGCTGTGAGAGTAGACCCGGACAAGCACACGCACGAGCGCAGCAGGACTATCCACCTGCGCAGTATCACCAGGTCGGCCCTCAGCATGATGACCCTGCCCAATACCACCACCAGTCACGGCCCAAGCACCCTTTGCAGTACGGGCATCCGTCAAGCCATGGAAGCAGACCAAGCCACGTATACGGCTACATGGAGCCGCAGCCCCAGCCGGCCGCACACCAGCCTAGACGCCATAACCCGCATGGACTGTCTCAGCACGATCTCTCACAGATCCAGCCTTCAAGCGTTGTGCAGCAGCGGCGAACGCTTGCCCAAGGGGGCTTTAACAACGCAGTGCGGCGGCAGCGAATCCCTCGCGACGCCGTTGACTTGGGAAGTGTCAGTCAAGGCAGCCAGAGAAGCGCGAGCCCGGACAAGGCGGAGAGGAATAGGCATCGGGACTTCTGGTAGAGTAAGGATTCTTCAGGGGGGCCATATGAAGAGGGTCAGGGTGTCACACGGGGCTTTCAAGTATCGGTACAGAAGATAGCGAGGACGGTTTCTTCCTCGAGGATAGCTCTGGGGTTTTGTGAATGGATGGAGGTTTACAGCAGAAATAGCTGGGCACGAATCTGGTACCAGATATGATTGCTGTTACTCACGAAAAGCCAGCATGCATAATAGATTGGAATTCAGAGAAGAGTGCTATTCTTACTCCCAAACTTATCCGACGCGCGTGCGTCAAATTAAACCCTGCGTGTATAATTTGCCCTCTGCTCAACATCGCATCAAGCACACCACATGTGCATTATCGTACTTTGAGGCGATGCACTTCGAGACGTGTGGTATCGTGTGATCCAGTCTCTCCCTCACTGGCTGGTCGGCGTCTAGCATTGCGATCTGCAAGCGCCCAGCACAGCCCCAAAGAACACTTTGAGGTAGCCCCTTTCATCCATATACTGGTGTCACTTAGACGATCTGACCCCTCTTATCTACACATCTGCAGGCAAACGTGAAACACCCTGGAAATAGTCAAGTATGGCTAGCGACGCGGAAGCATTGACGCTTGTGCATCATTCACTCTACACCGCTTGGCTGCTTTGACTGCCGAGTATGAAAAGGTGCTTGTGACCCCGTCAGTTTCAGCTTCAGCTTGAGCTTCGTTTCTGTCTCCCAGTGCTCGACCAACCCTCGTCAATATGCCTGGAGTCCGTAAGTCATATCTACCATCCCCCGGCTTCCCCCCTTCTAGCACGGAGCTGTATCCAGCGTCTCATCAACCCAGACGACGAAGCACGACAACGATGAGCAAAGCTGACATCTCCCCCCGCAGCCCCCGACGCAGTAGCCCAAGTCAAGCGTGGCCTCCGCGGCCTCTTCTCACGCAAGAAGCGCTCCCAAGCCGACTCCCAGTCTGCATCCACCACACCGCAACAGCAGCAGCAGCAACCCCCTACCGAAACGCAGAACCCCTCCCAAAACCCCACAATCACGACCACAGCGCCCTCTCCCTCGCCAGGGCCGACAGCTGAGGAAGAGAACACGGGGAGCAAGAAGACGACTGGTATGCCGCCTACTTCCCGCACCCGCCCCTATCCCTTAACATCTGCCTTCGAGGTGTTGCAGAAGCTCACATTAATCATATTGAGTAGAGGATGCTTTCCCACCCCCACCCCCCGGCCCCCCACCAGGCAACAACGGCATCACGCCCCCCCTTCCCCAACCAAGCACACCAATCCCCCCTCCCGCCGGCATGCAAGAAGCCAAAGACATTGATCTTGACCCCTCCTCCTCTGTCCCTCCTAACCCCACCTCCACCACCACAGCCCCCGCAACCACAGCCTCCCCGCCACGCCCCACTGACATCGCATCCCCCGGGCATGTCAAATCCCCTACCGAAACCTTCCCCACCGCACCCTCCACAACACTGGACGCCGCTCAAAAAATGCAGGCCGACCACCACGGCATGAGCGCCACTAGCGGCCCGCTCGACGATTCCGCCATGATGTTCGGCGAGGGGCGGGGCGGTGCGGATGTGGATGGGAGGGAGTTCTTGGAAAGGGAGCGGGGGTTGGAGGATGATTTGCCGAGGGGGGAGGGGGTGGAGGAGGAGGTGGGTGAGGTGGGGGAGAAGGCTGGGGCTTGAGAGGCGGTGGTTGTGGAGGAGGAGGAGGCATGTTGGCTAAGCGATGGAGCAATGGTGAAGTGGAAAGGAAGAGCATTCAGAGCTTGGAATCCGGTAGGTGCTAGGGTCAGTGGGAATGCGATGGGTGTGGGGTTTGTGGGAGGCTCGCTTGGGCCGGGACGTTCGCTGGATACCCCCCGCTGTACGATAGAGTAAGAAGCGATGGTATTGATCTAGTGTGGATTTCAATCGGGAGTGGCTAGATTTGGTATTCCCTCCCAAGAATCTTCGAAGACGCCAACGGCTGAGAAATTTTTGGTAAAGATACTGGTGGTGATGTCGATGATATTGGTCTCTTCGTTGCTCTCTTCGGTTTTGATGCTTGCTTTTGATGGGTGCCTCTTCTTCCTGCTAGCCAGAATCTGATCTGTTGAGCTGGAAAGCAACAGTCTCTTCCTCCCTTCCTTAGATTACACGCCGTGAATTCTGGCATCTCTATTTGTCTACAAAGGGGGTCATGGCATGCACACTCCTCCAGCATTTTATAAGCATGGTCCTTCCTGACAGCTGCACTGCCTCAATACCTCCTGCCTTCTCACCCCCTCAGCACATCTTTCAAACCTACGCTCCAAATAGCTATCAACGTGCTAACACGACTCGATTCTGTGATATCCCTGAGAAACGTATTGTAATTCCTCCCCCCCAACTATCACTTCTCCCTGACCCACACCGTCCTTCCCCGAGAACCGTTCAGAGAAGAAGTGCTAAACCCAAGCCCCATACTCCAAAGCTCAAACCTCCTCCTCCTCGTCCATCCCCTTTCATAGTAGGAAAGCATTCTCTGTCGTCTTCGCCTCTTAATCGTGCTTCGGCGTCGTTCGGTATATCCGCAAACCCACGAAACCCAAGGCCAAACCCTCCTCCTCCTCCTCCTCCTCCTCCTCCGTCCTTCTCCCCAGTAGGCAAGAAATCTCCCTCATCGTCGATAATTTCACCGATCGCGTCGTTCGGTTCATCAGCGAACCCACAAGTGCCGCACGGGAGATGCCCATCGTCGGGGCAGATGGCTTGGCAGGCGGAGTGGTGCGACAAACAGAGGCAGCAGAGCCAGGAGGCATAGGGGTGGGTTGTTGGCATGGTGGCTGGGGTGAGGACATGGTGGTGATGGTGGGGAAGAGGATTGTCGGTAGTTAGGAGAGTAGAAGATCAAGGAAGAAGAGGTAAGGAACAAGAGGGAGTGGGTGGAGATATTTGGGGGCATGATGCAGAAAGGTGTGGATGAAGGGTATGTTGTGACGCTGAGCATTGAGGTGGACTAGTGTGACTCATTGACGAGTCTGTGGTAGGAGGTGAATTGGAATTCTTGTGCGGATACTCATGCGGTGCGGCTCACCAGCTACCTTATGTGTAAATTTTATGGCATTGGCCAGGTCGTTGTGGTATCCCATGCACTGTGTATCGATGGGTGCTAAGGATGGATTAGAGACTCTTGGATTTTGTGCATTCGTTGTGAGTGTAGATTGAAGAGGGCAGACACTGATGCCATAGAGCTGCTTACATGACGGAGATGGCATTTCAGATACAGACCTCTCCAGGAGTTCCCTGTCAAGATATGAATCTGTGCACTGATGGCAAGGTCGGATGTTGTGACGCTGGTCGAAGCAACTGTTGACGATCGCCCTCGAATCGTCTGTGAAAGACATGATTCACATTCTCTCAGAAAGATATCAGGCAATCGATGATGGCGGTGAGGCGGGTTGAGAGCAGTGGACAATCCTGAATTTCAGCTTTGGGAAACCGTCGCATATATACCTGTTAGCCACAGGGCTCACCGTTCCTAATCGATTTATTTTTCGCCTATTTTGTGCAGGTCGCTGGTTCCATAGGAAATCATCAACACCTTTTCCCTTTTCCCTTTTCGTGCCTTCTGAGTACCTCGCATATACTACCACAGTGATGGAACTCTTTGAGTCCCCCGTTAGTCATGATTCCGTGAATTCTCTTCGTCAGTCAGCTTCCCATTCACCTTTGAAATACTTCCTTCTTTCTGTGCATTTCAATGAATGCATCAATACTCTTCCACGGTTCGACGGTTTGGTTTTAGCGACGTCCTTTGACTATTAGTCAACCTATCAGCGATTTTATTTCACATCGTCGAGCGAGTGCCAGTAAAATGCAGCCGCCTGAAAAGGTGATCTGGCAGCCTCTGGGGTACTGAAAGGCAGTAATAGGCGGTACTGTGGACAGCGAGTATCCGCTCATAGAAATGTCCCATTTTACATCCTCGAAGCCTTTCCTCCTCGTAATCCTGACCTGGATATCTGCTGCGGGTGGGAACACATTTGTTGCCAAGCTGATTTGCTTCTGCGCTGGGACAGTCCAATCGCCGGCCACTGAAGCCATATCAAATCTTAAGACCATACATGCGGCCAATGCCATTATCTCCAGGGCCACAAAATGCCGTCCTGGACATAGCGATGCTCCACCTCCAAAGGGTCGATAGGCGCTTATGTTAGGTTTCGCACCTCCCTGCTTGAGGAATCGTCTCGGTTTGAAGTCTTTAGCGTCGGTTCCCCAGACGGAAGGATCCCCATGCATGACCGCCATCGGCATCTGAACAATCATGCCTTTCTTCAGTAGATACTGGTCGTTGAGCAAGACATCATCCCTGACGTAGCGAGAACCCGTCCCTAAGGCGTGCATGCGAAGGAGCTCCTGGAATACCGAGTAGATTAGGGAGCACTGCTCGCGCATGGTCATTATGTTGATGGTTCGAGCTTTATCTCCAGGGTGGCCGAAGACGCAGGTAGCTTCTAACTCATCACGAATATCTCTCAGAAGATCCGCATCTGAGAACAAGTGTACTAACATATAGAATGTTGTAGGTATGGTGTTTGCTAGGATACCTAGCAAGGCTCCAACCTCAAGGCGTCCTTTATTGTCATTGTTGATACCACGTTCTGTGGCCGTGGAGTCTCGAACATTGGCCATCGCGGAACCTTTGTCCGGTCCGGTGGTCTTGTTGTCGAAGTAGCGTTGAAATGCTCTACCTAGCTTTGCTCGAGCTCGATAACCTTTGGGGGCGAGCAGGCTGGGAGCTACATCGGCGATCAGGACGTTCAGATCACGATCGAATTGCCTGATCCCACTGATGAGCAAGCGCCGTCTCTTCGTACGACAATCACGTACCAAAAATCATCCACGAGGCTTGCGTCTTTGCTGAAAGGGTTCTCGGGCCCATATATCGCTCTTGTGCTGCATATCGTCATCAATGACTTTGTCCATGTGTAAAGATCAACAACTGGGTCAACCTCCAATCCTTGTAGATATACTAGAGCCTCTTGGAGCATGACTCCTGTCATATTTTCAAGATCTTTGCCGGGTGCGAGCGAGGCGACGGTCTTGTCGTGCAACTCTATTACATAGCCAGACCCATCCTCACCATTAAGATTGTGGTTTACGATATGGCCGGTGGCTTCATCATGCCCGGTAATTCTCTTGCCTAGCTGAGCGATGAAGGGGTTGAAAGCCAGGGCTTTCGAATTGCGGTTGACAGCATTGATCAGTTCTGGGCCTGCAACAACATAGACTTTGCTATTCATCATGTTCAGGGTGTATATAGGTAGCTTGCATTGAGAGCTTGCCATAACAATCAGTATGTTATACAGAATGCAGGTACTAGACCCATACCTCAAATTTTGGTAGTAACGTGTGCCATGTCGTATCAATCCAACGATATGCCCAATATACGGGATGAGCGATTTCACGACTGGCGGCTCATTCGAAGCCTGCTTTGGCATATAACGACGATCAAGAGCCAACAGAAATACAACAACTGCGAGGGCCAGACATGTGGCATTAAAGAATAATGCCATGTTCGTCTCTAAATCTAGAATCGAAATAGATAGTTCTACCTTTGACGATCTATGAGGTAAATTGGTGCCGGGTGTATAGTTATAACTTTTGATAGACCAAGCAGTTGAACGGGTAGCATGTTCCTGTTTGAGATAGCATGGGTAGGAAATGATTCAATGGTCGTATTTCAGAACGCATCGACGAAAGCCAAGCTGTTGAATTCGTGTAGACTTCAGACGAAAGTCTCCCAGTCTGACCGCTTCCACCATTCGATCTCAGAAAGAGTATGGTAAGATACGAGGTTTGGCTGTTTCATTGCAATGAGCCTGGAATGTCGGAAGCAGCGAGTATCTTAAACTACAACAAAATTTAAGGCGTTTGTGAAAGAACGCAAAGACGGAAAGACGGAATGTTGATAGACTCAATCACTAGCCAAGACTTATCGCTAAAGAGGCAAAACGTTAAAGGCATTTGTAAAAGAACGCAAAGACGCAAAGACGTAAAGTAGATGGACTGAATCACCAGTGAAGACGAATGGCTGAAAAGGCAACCCGTTAAAGCGTTCATCTCCTTCAATCGAAACACCGAAGACTAGGGCCCGGAGAAGGCCCTGGGCTTATATGTGACACATAGGACCCCTGGAAAGTAAACTATGCGCCGATGGAAGCCGGGACGGCAAATGTGAGGGCGTAAAGGATTCCAGAAAAATCATGGCCAAAAAGGCCGAACTCAACACGGTCCCAATAGCCTACAATTGCAAAATACTGATCATATCTAGAGTATAGATTGGAGGCTTGCAAGGCTGTTACATGCCCACATCCGAGCGATCTTGGCATGCCTTGGCAATGTCTCCAACCGAGCTGAGTCCCCTGAGCTTGCGGCTGGCTTGGAGTGGGAGCGGGCCAGGGATTGGGTGTGCTTAGCGAAGGTGCTTAAACTGACGCTGTGAGGCAGCACGGAAGATGAGCAGAGCCTACGAAAGCACAGGCACGCCGCACAGCTGAAAGACTCACAGCTAGGTGCACCAATCACACCAGCTTCCTGTGGGCCAGACCCTGTTATGCTGCCAAAAGCCCCCGACCCTGTATGGGGCCGTTTTCGACTCTGCCACGCCCTGCCTGATGTTGACTCTTGCAAGGCTACTTCATTGTCGCTCATACTTATAACGCTTTCTTTGCCTTCATGAACTTTTCCTCGGGTATAGCTCTACATATTCGCCGCGTCTCGTTGCCAGGTTCTTAGTAAGGCCAGAAAACAAGCTGTGTCGAGCCATTTGCCTCCGAGAACAAAGGTGCGAAAGTGCTCAACCTTCATCTACCCCATGATACAGCCCCGTGAGCGAATTGTCAGCAAGTCTTTCCAAGCCACGAACACCTCGAATTTTCCACAAATCCGCTGACGCCTCTGATTCAGACCTACAGACGCAGAACTTTGAGTGCTCCCTTCCCGCATTCTCAATTACCCTACGCCGCTCTTTAGGCCTACCATGGCCTCCAGTCTCCTCTATCCAACGCTCACGGCGTTCGCCCTCCTTCCCTTACAAGCTTTCTCAGCCGCTGCGCCTAAAGTCTTCGGGCTCGACTTCGTTAAAGTAAAGAGGGATGCAGAAGCTACGACGTCACAGTTTGACCGCCGTGCCAGCTCGGTGACAGAGGCTCTTTATAATGCGCAGCTGCTCTACATTGCCAACGTCACGATCGGTCGGTGAATTTCCGAGCAGCTCTTACACCTTTCTGAGCTTCTCAAGAAGCTTGGAATATGTCCTAGCAGTATCCGCTTCTTGGGTTTCCCTTTTTGCTCGATTAATTGACTTAAAGAAGAAATGCTGACTTCGCGGTCTCTCAGGCACTCCGCCACAGACTCTGTCGCTACAATTGGACACCGGAAGTAGCGATCTTTGGGTGCCGAGCTCGTCTTCCGACCTCTGCGCCAGTCAGGGTTGTTCCGTGTGGGGATCTTTCAACGGCGATGTTTCGAGCTCGTACCAACCACAAACCCAGGCGAGCCCATTCCTGATCTCATACGGGGACAACAGCGCATACTCAGGCGTCTATGCCTTCGACACGGTCTCAGTTGGGGGTGCCACAATGGACAATGTCATCTTTGCCGTCGTCGATACAGCGCAAAACGTCGTTGGCACAGGGGCGGATGGTAATAATGGATTGATGGGCATCTCTTTCGACATTGGGGAGGCTGGAGTCGAATCAGGCAGATTGACGAGGGCTTATCCTGGGATTGTCTCCCAGTTGAAGAAAAACAAGCAGATCAATACCCGCGCTTACAGTCTTTGGCTTGACGATGTCAACGCCGCCTCAGGATCCATCCTATTCGGAGGCGTCGACACGTCAAAGTATACCGCACCCCTGTTGGGCCTCCCAATAGTAGGCACGAACTCAAGCGACTACGCGAAGATCGATCGTCTAGCAGTTGAGTTTACTGGTCTTTCGCTGTCCGACGCAAAAGGAACAACCCAGCTTGGCGGCAGCTTCATCCTCCCAGCTATCCTCGACTCTGGCACGACCACAACGCTGCTCCCTCCAGACATCGTCCAAGACATATGGAACACCGCCGGCGTTGTCACCGACCCCGCCATCCAAATCCCCCTCATAGCCTGCGACCTAGGCAAGGCATCCGCCTCCTACGTCTTCGCCTTCGGCGGCGACAGCGGCCCGAAGATCAACGTCTCCCTCAGCCAGCTCGTCACCCCGCTGCCCGTCAGTCTCACCTTCAAGGACGGCACCCCCGCCTGCCACTTCGGCATCACCAAGTCCCCCGACGGCAGCATCGTCCTCGGCGACAGCTTCCTCCGCTCCGCCTACATCGTCTACGACCTCGACAACAAGGTCATCGCCATGGCGCAAACAAACCTCAACGGCGGCGCCGCCAACATCCAGGAGATCTCCGGCTCCAGCCTCCCAGGCGTCAGCACCGTGCTGCCGTCCATGACCCTGCCGGCATCGCTGGCCTTGGCGACCGCGGCAGCGACGACCCAGATTGGCGGCCTTACTGCATCGCCAACGATTGCCAACAATGGGCAGCTGACTGAGTTGCCGGGCACGGCGTCGTTCACGCCGTCTGCGGCTGCAGGTGCGGCTGGAGAGCAGAAGGGTGCTGCAGGCGCGGTGGTCGCGAACACGGATGCGGCTTTCGCCGTCTTTGGGGTTGTGTCGCTGTTGACGGTCTTGGGAGGGAGCACTTTCTTCATGTTGGCATAGAAGGATTTGGGGCATTCAGCGTGGTGTAATCAGGGGGGCTTGCATCGTAGCCGTACAGCTATGGATAAAAGCATATATTCTCTAGCAACTCATGTCCAGAATTGCTTCTCTACGTACTATTGTTGATCCCTCTCGGATAATGTCAAGAACGAATTTGCCTTTACAGTCTGAAAAGACATGTTGACGAGATGCCAATGGGCTGAACAACCACCGGTGCCCCAACGTCGAAGCGTCAACACGTCAACACGTCACAGAGTATCTTTCACACAACCTCAAAAACCCAAAAAAGCAACCCGGGGCTAGAGCTCCCCGTGAGAGTCGCCCAGCAAACCCAACAGTGCCCGCATACTCAGCCTCGCATCAGCAAATCGCCCAGTCTACACTTCAAGTATCGACACCATCCAACCTCGTCCCATGCCCGGAGAGCTGCATCGCGAGTCTGAACCTCAGCTGTCCCTCATCCACCCCATCTGCCAATTCTCCTGTCTCTGCGCGCATGCACCCAGCGAATGCGCCATCGCCTCTCTGCATGACTGTCTCCATTCAGAATGTACTTCGCCGTCTCTTTTCTACGTGACACTCGAGAATCCACTCCTCTTCTGCCTCCAAGAGCTTAGTGGTGCGGCGCGGTATGATGTTCTGCGAACGGGAGTAAAGTGTTGAATATCGTAACAGCGACAATCAGTGACGGAGTGATGGGTAGTTCGAGAGATATGGTGTGAGTATTGGCGCTGGGCTGTAGGGCGTTTGGGGCCGCTGCTGCAGTGGGGCGCATTGAGAAGTACTTCAAGACCATTAGGACAGCATAAGTTGTGGTCGCGGTAGCTTTGGCGGCGATGTGGTAGAAATCTGTAACTCGGCCTCTTCCGTTTACACGACCACACATTGGGCACTCTAGCCAATCCAAGCCCGTAGGTACAGCGTGTTCCAGTCTCTTCCGACTCGACATGAGCATGGTATTTGATATTCATCCTCTTGGCTCTGTCAAAGGCACGTGATCCGAATCATCTTCCATGTCATCTATCTCAAAGCCTCTCGGACTAGTCACGAGCTCTTCTTCGTCTTTCCTCCTTCCGTAGCCACGTTCCAAAGCCATGTCTGCCCGACTTCGGTAAGGTGTATCGCAGCCATGGCTCTTGAGGCTCGGGTAATAGCGCCTGTAGGAGAAGTATGCAACCAGCAGCCCCAGCAAAGAGCCAACGGTGACATCATATACATCATGTCTGTAGTCTTCGCAGCGAGAAATGGCGATCAAGGCCGCGCCGATGAGTGGAGCCAACGCCAATAGTACCCTGGAAAGATCTGTGCGTGGGCGGAAGACGTGCATTTGGCCTGCTAGAAATCTGAGATCATTAGTATACCACAGAGGTTGAAAGTTGGGCCGGTCAACGTACAGAGCCAAGTATCCGAGACCACTGAATGCGAAGCTGCTATGTCCGCTTGGAAAGCTCCTCCAACCATCGTGTAGTCTGTGATGATTCTTCTGCGTGCAAACTTCAATGGTGACCAAGGCGTGCTCAGGGGTCCCCTTTCTAGGTATACAACGAGCGATGAGGTCCGGCCTTGGTCTACCAACAGCATTCTTGACAATGTTCGTGAGAAATGACGCGAATATCAGGCTGACTAATAGGCCGAGGATCGAGACATGAGCCTTGTGCACGCCAGGCCGGAAGACGAGAGCCCATAGTAGGAGGAGCGTCAGGGGTAAGCCGCCAGCGTAGACTATGTTCCAAATTGATGGAACTCGCTCGACCTCTGCAAAAGGGAATTGGATTGCGATGTTGTCGAGGGAGAACATGCGGTGGAAGGGCTCAGCGATCATCTCAAGGAAGATATAGCCCGTTAGTAGCAGCGCAAAGCCAACATAGTCCGCGGCATAAGATCTCTGCCAGAACCTCGTAATAGAGCCCAATATGCCGGGGTCCTGGATTTTGGTGGCCGTCCCGCCATTCGCTGCGGAGTAAGATCGAGCCATGTCGGACTCCGAAGCGCGTAAGATCGTGAACTCATTAAGATGTTGTCGTGGCGCATGATGATGGCTGGAAGGTCAAGTGTGATGATCTGCAGTCCTACATCCAAGTGATCGACTAAGGATCGACACTAGCGTCAACCCCGGATTCCATCGATGATTGTTGAAGAAGTACTTCGTAACTTAGTACATTACCGAACCTGTGCAATGGTTTAGGTGCTTGTTTGGCTCTCTGTTTGTCCTCGTCTCGTACAATGGCCGATCAGCCCCAGCCCGGCGCCATCAGCGCCGCCTTCCCTGCTCCACCGCCCTTTTACAAACACTTCACGCCCGAGAACCTCGCGCGCCTGCAGGAAATCCAAGCCTCTACATCTTCCTCCGCAGAAGAACCGTCATCAGACGACCCTGCCCAACCTCCTTCATCCATCGACCTCGATGCCCTTCCTCTCGAGCTCCGCTACTTAATACCACCTGCCCCTCCTACAGGCCAATACCGCTCATTCAACACCGTCCAGGACGTAAGACCTCCCTCCCATCTCCTTCCTAACCACCACGCTTACACTTCACAGGCCTCCCCAGCCCTGCCCGAACCCTCCCCACCAGACCCACAGCGCCTCAAAACCCTGACCCGCTCCCTCCTACTTCACTTTCTCTCTCTATCGCACATTCTAGCCACAAATCCCGTGGATTATCCCGCGAAATGGGATGAGATCCGGGATGTCTTCTTGGAGGCGCATAGAGTGATTAATGAGTATCGACCGCATCAGGCGAGAGAGACTTTGATACAGATGATGGAGGAGCAGGTCAGACAGGGAAGGGAGGAGATTCGGATTTGTAGGGAGACCGAGGAGAGGGTTAGGGAGGCGTTGGGGAGCTTGGGTAAGGATTTGGAGGTTGCGGGGGTGGAGGGAGGGAGGAAAAGGAAGAGAGAACGGGGAAAGGCTTGGGAGGAGAGGAGGGTTTGGGAGATGTTGGAGAGGGAGGTTGGAGGCTGATAAGAAAACCATCAAGTGAGAATTGGAAAAGAGTCCATAATCTTGCGGGGGGCAATCTTTCTAATGTCTGTCTACCTGCCAAGAAACTGAGAGGTAGCCTGGGTGCAGCTTCGCCTTGTGTCGGCTCTGTTCAGCACCATTTCAAGGCCTGGAATAGACCGGCCGCCCTCAGACCTTCAGGTCCGCAGCCTGCGTATCCTTGAGATGCTCCGAGTACTTAGCTAGTGTCGCTTGTACCGGACCGTTCGGTCCACAGTATTGCTCCACCTGTTGTGGAGCGCGTCCGACAAAGGTTTTGGGGTCTAGCAATTGCGGGAGATTGTTGAGGATCGGCGCAAAAAAGGGTTCGGCCTGGATCCTGTCAAGTAGGTCATTATCTTCTCCATGTAGCTTAACCTGTACTGCGGCTTCGTGCGAGAGACGTCTATGGAAAGCGTTAGCAGTCATTCTTGACTCTTTATAGATTCACCGCCCACCGGATGTGCTCATGCGCTTCCTGCCTCGATTGACCCTTGTCGACCATGGCCATGATAATGTTCTCTGTGGCCATGAATGGAAGCTCGACATGGAGTCTCTTCTCTATCACACCGGGATACACGACGAGCCCGGAAAAGATGTTATCGAGGATAAGCATGAGCGCATCTGCGCAGAGGAACATCTCAGGGATGTACATACGCCTGGCAGCGCTGTCATCAAGCGAGCGCTCGAGCCACTGCTCGGCGTATGTGTCCGTGGCGTTGAGGGTCAGATTGCACAAATACCTGCCGATACTGCACATGCGCTCCGCGCGCATCGGGTTACGTTTGAAGGCCATGGCGGAGCTTCCTATCTGGTCTTTGCCAAAAGGCTCTTCTAGTTCTTGGGCCGTTGCAAGTAGTCTTATGTCAACGCCAATTGTCCGGCAAATGGCACCAAAGGTTTTCAAAGGATCTGCGACGTCTATGTCAACGCTTCTTGAATATGTCTGGCTCGAGATGGGATATGCTGAGCTGAAGCCTGCCTTCCGCGTGACTATCCGGTCTAGCTCTTCAACTTTGTCGTGGTTGCCATTGAAGATAGCGAGGAACGAAGCTTGGGTTCCGGTGGTGCCTTTCACACCACGGAATTCAAGATCGGATCTCGCACGTTCAAAGTGTTTAAGGGATTTGACGAGATCCAGTAACCATAGAGTGGCGCGCTTTCCGACTGTTACGGGCTGCGCTGCCTGGCCGTGAGTAGCGCCCAGAGTTGGTAGGTCTTTGTACTCGCGAGCGAATTGGTTGAGCTTATGGATTATCCTTGCGAGCTTTGGGATGAGTATATCCAATCCGTCGCGCAGGAAAATAAGATCTGCATTGTCGGTCACATCTAAAATCCATTAGTCGGTCAACGAGTATAAAGAGGGCTGGAGTCCCTCACAGCACGACGTTGCGCCCCAGTGGATGATGCCAGCTGCATCTGGAGCCACCTGACCGAACGCATATACGTGGGCCATGACATCGTGACGTCGCTTTAGCTCCTCTGCAGCTGCGGTCTTGAAGTCCTCGTCTGTTATGATAACATGATCCTTCAGCTGCTTGAGGGCTTCGTCACTGATGTCGAGGCCAAGCTCTTTCTGACCCTCGGCGAGCCAGATCCAGAGTTGACGCCATGTTGAGGCACGAGTACGAGGAGAGAAGAGCTGGAGCATCTCCTTACCTAGATGTTCACCTAGTCAAACCACCACCTATCCTCAAGACCAAGGAAACACTCACTGGCATAACGCCCGCTGAGGGGAGACTGCCATATGTCGTAATCTGCCATGCTCGAAGTGCTGTGAAGACCAAAGAAATTGAAGAAGGACGACTAGGCAACGACTAGCTTACGTTGTCCACATAGGATGACTGAGTCGAAGTAGTCGGCGAAGAGAATGGAACAGAACAGATCGGTAATTGACAAAGTGCGCCTTTAACAAGTGAATTGGTTTTTGATATACTCAGTTTGGATCTGGATGACTCCCGGTCCGGTCCGGACGAGAAAAATCAGAGACCCTTCAAGAAGACTTTTGACTCGTTTAGTCCAAGGAGACTGATATTCTATATCTGGGCAGTAAGTCTGAGCTTTTGTTTCTTTTAATCTTCACACATTCCACGTCTTAAGGTGCTTTTCACGTGAGCAACACCAAATGAATGTTGCACTTTAGCCAGAGAGTTTCTAGCCGCGAGGTCTTACATAAAGCACCAAAAACAAGAAATAATCTCCTAGCACAACCCTAACCAGATTATCTCCTGTGCGGAGCAGATTTCTTACTCGCAAATTCGAGAAAATACTCTTTTTCTAAATGCCCTCTTTTCGTCCTTGAGTTCTACTATATCGTACATAATAGATGCTGGTAGTGGTTGTAACTTCAAAGAAATACTGAATACATGTACGCTAGTAGACTGTTCGAGTAAGAGGTGAATCTTGCTCAAAAACAGTCAAACAAATATCCTTCATCCTATAACGTTCACAATACGCTGACATGCTCTACATAGGCTCGCAAAATATTCCTTCATCCGATTTCTCCTCCCTCATCCTAAGATAGTGCGTGGGCGGTGCCTAGCTGATAATTTCTCCTTCCCGCATGTCGGAATGTCGTGGGTCGTATCGGCGTTCTTAGGTGGGGCCTCATTGAAATAAACTGACTTCTCTGGCGTAGCCAAAGCTAGTAGCATCACGTCTTCGGCAATGAAGAAGCCATTGGTCACGTTTGCCGGTGGGCGCCAGCCTTCAAGAAACGGGAGTCTCTCTTCCTCTACAATCATCACATCAGCCAGCTAATAAAGTGGTGCCCGACCATTGACAGGAGCAACACGGGAAATGGATGTAAGAATAGTGAAAGTATTACCAAACAAGATTCTGACGAATTTTTTAGAGGTAAGCCCGTTTGTAGGATCGACCATTGTCCTGAAGTACTTGATAGTCTCGGCATAACTCGTGATCTGCTGTATGGCAGTGTACGTGAAGCCTGGGGTATGGGCACGTGAGGATTGGACCCTGCTGTATCGGGCTGCAGCCGCAGCAGGAATCGTGATATAATCCATGCCATCGAAATGTGACATGAATTGTGCGAAGAGAGCGTGATCCAACTTAGCATCACCCGGGATACCGCTGAAAGCGAAGTCAGCACGTGTTAGTGAGGCATCGTGCTCGAACGCGTTATGCTTGTCGAGATCAGGCAGATTGAAGCTTCCGGTGGTAGGATCGGGTGCAGTAGCGAGATCTAGTTGAGAGACGACGGTGGCAAGCTCAGGGCTAAGATTAAAGACGTCGCCCAAGACTTCGACGAGATGTGGTACTGTCACGTTCCTGCCATCATGCGGAATGATGTGGTGGTTTGCGAGGCTGTTCATGGCCGGACAAGGACCTCGCACGTCACCTGGTCCTGGAGGGGCCCAATTATTGAAATCGATGGTAGCTAGTGCTACACCATTGAGGGCGAGCACTGAGAAGAGACTGATGATATGCATCTTAAGCTTAGGACGAGACCTCGGGAAGAAAACAGGTAGAGATATATTGGGAGGATGGAAGATGAATGAATGGACCGAGTGATACTTATGTAGTAATGAGAGAAGTTCGTAGGCCTCCGTTACCCCCAGAGCTCGTGGGCCTTCGTCCCCACCTAAGCTCGTAGGGCTTCATTACCTCCTATCTACTGTGCATCAGACTGACTCACAGAACAATTCAACTCGCACACCTTCATATTTGGTGCTTGAACACGGTTACATCGGATTGGTTCTCATTTTGAACCCGGCGACGCCAGTGAAACCGCTTCCTTCTATGGGCTTACGAGTGGCTCCCACGTTAAGCTGACCACCAGATCACTCGCCTGCCTCATAGAACGCATGTTTCTTATGGAGGGTCAGTAGGGGCTAGGAGTGGAACAGTAGTCAAGCCCAAGGGATCGAAAATCCTGACCAGTACAAATATCAAATTCCGCATGCCAAGACCACTATAAGATAGTTTGATCAAGATTTCTTTCGCAAGTCCCGAATAGTTTATTATTATTAAGAATATTGTTTCTTCAGTTAATCTTGATTAAAAGAGTGATACTTTTATAGTATTTCGAGTTTCTAATAGTAAACAAGTCGTAAGATTCTTGAAACTAGACTGACCGTCGAGCCAGGTTATGATACCACCCCTCTGGCCCGACCCGGCGCCAAGACCGGGTCGTGACGATTTTTTGAAATCGAATCGCTCAAAGTAGTTTAGCGCGAAGCGCGCTAAACTACTTATAGTAATCGACTAAACTACTTTGAGCGATTCGATTCTTCGATTTTTTTTGACCTGGGTCTTGGCATTTGCACGTGACATTTCCGGGTCAGCGCAGCCAGTCTACTTGAAACAAACTTGAACTTATGTTACAATAAAAAATAAATATGTTTCAAATCTCTAGTTTAACTCTTGTTTAATAATCTTTTATATTTCGAAAGGTAAAAGTAGAAACTTAATAAAAATTGTTTATAATATTGTTATAATTGATATATAAAGTATTACAAAGAGTTTACAATTAGCGTGATCGACGGGTTGGATTTCAACCCGAACGAGTTGACCCGCCCAACCCTAACCCTAGGGCCGGGCAAAAGTTCTAGCCCAATCGGGTGGGTCGAACGCATGGGGCGCGTCGAACATCTAACCCAACCCGCCCGATCACGTGACGTCACGTGACGCGCTAACCATATGCGATTAGCGTGAACCCTGCGCTAGCTCAATCGAGTTAGCGTATAGATAAGATAAGATAAGATAAGCGAATGCTAACGCGACGAAATTAGCTTGGGTTCTTGGCATTGATTCGACAAAACTCGACTCTAGAATCGGGTTCGCGCCTTGACCCTGGCCCAACCCTACGAGGTCCAAGAGGATGGATCGGGTTGAGAAAAAAGTGTTCGACTCAACTTAACGATTACACTATTTACAATATTTAAGTTCTAATATAGCTTTAAAATTTCTATAGAATATAAATCTAACTAATATTTTTATTGTATATTTAAGATTTTAAAAGACTAATATAAATTTTGTATATCAAAATATTTAGTATTTTTAAATAATTATTGTTAAAATTATGCAATTAACTTCTAAGTATATTATCTTATTTAAATCTAATATATTTATTCTAATTAATTACTAATTCTACAAGTAAGTTTAAAGAAAGTACTTATATTATCTCGATTAAAACTAGCGTATGTAATTTCTTTGTCAATATAATTCTTACATTATTAATATATTTACTCTTTATACTTTTAGTATTAGTTAATATATACTTGTATAAATAACTCTATGCAAGTCTTTAACAATTAATATAATATATTCGATTTTATATAAAATAAGCATTTAATAATAATAATTATTAGATATAGTAAATTAAGATAACAAGTTTATACATTTATTGGTTTTAGATATTATAAGAGTAAAGTTAAAAGTTTGCAATATTATAGTATATTATATAAGTTTTAATCTTTTACAAATTTATATAATTACTTCTTCTCTAATAATTTTGATCTTTAAGAACTATATATAATAGAGAACTTAACTTATTATATTAATAAACATTAGATAAATATATATTATAATATTTCTAGAACTTTAAATATAATTTTCAAAGTATTAATATTTTAATATTCGAAAAATTAGAAAGAAATAGAAATATTAGATACTTGATCTTATAGTAGTAAAGAGTATATGTTGTAATAATTATATAAGTAATCTAGATCTAGTATTACTTACTCTGTGAAATTATTATGTAGATATCGTAATTAACAAGCAGAAGAAGATATACCCCCTATCTGGACCCTGAACCCATAGCCTTGGCATGCAGGTGTTAGCGCTAGTCAGAACTTTTGGCGTCAATTCCCGTACGAAGGTACATGCTTACTTCGCCCCTCACCTGCCTGCGTCATGGCGCATATATAATCCATGGAGGGATGGACCGGGAGGTTGGAATTGTCTTACACCTACTGGTCCCGGATCCTTTATCCAAGGAAACACATCAACGGATAGGCAACACCATCGCTGGCCATCACCCCGCCTTCCACATCCAAAGGAGCCTCGGCGGGCTATAGGCCCACGATAAGAGCCTATCCAGCATTTAGTCCCTCTTTCTATGTGACTGAGTCTTTGAAGTGGGTGGGTGAGAAAGTAGCGCTAAAAGCATGCAAGCAGACAGAAGAATCACGAGTATCAAGGAGAATAGATGCTATAGGCGACCTCGTATATTTCTTGGCAATCCCTCAGTTCCCTCGTCAAAGCTCTAACGTCTCGCCAACGGAACTCTCTCTATCTATGCAATTGAGTCTATAAAAGTGGGTGGGTGAGAAAGTAGCGTCAAAAGCATGCAAGCAGGCAGAAGAATCAGGAGATAATCGAGGAAAACAGGTAGTCCCATACTTCCTGGTAGTCCCTCAGTTCCCTTGCCGAGGCCTTCACGTCTCGCCAGTAGCTCCTTCGAGGTGAATGTTCGTTCCATGCTGCAGTCATAACGCAGAGCTGCAGCTGCAATATTAGCAGATTACTCAGCTCTACCGGCTTGCTCAGCTAGAAACTAGATTGCCTGCCAACAGAAGCAAGCCGGCTTCCTCCAATACTGCCTTCAAAGAGAGCTCCGTATCTCTCCTTTGTAAGGGAGCTCGTCTCCACACAGCTCTTTTTAGAGGTTTGAAGACATTGATTTTATGTTCAAACCGCCGCCAGTATTGAGCATCCTTCAGGATCCAGGACTTTTCGGAGTCATGGAATATCATCTCATAATATTCCTAGCTCTGTTAGCATGTGTCATTTACGGAGCGTTCTGGCGTCTCTATCGGAGTCCAATATCTCACATTCCTGGTCCTAGACTCGCTGCTCTCACAAGATGGTAATCATATGAAGTCAGTTAGAAGAGGTTTCTAACAGGAATTAGGTATGAGGCATACTACGATTTGATTCTCGGGGGGCAGTATACATTTAAGATTGTTGAGTTGCACAAACAATACGGGCCCATCCTTAGAATATCGCCGTGGGAACTCCATGTTTCCGACCCAGTATGCCCACCACCGTCCCTTGTCTCCACATATCTTTTTCAGGCAGATAATTGCGAAAATCGGGACCCCGAAGAAGGGCACAGTTAATCTGCAATGGTAGGATTTCTATGATACGATCTACGCCTCCTCTGCGTCTCCACGCCGCTCCGACAAATATCCCTGGTTCACAAAGTTCCTTGGGCTGGATAACTGCGTTTTTGCAACCGTTGAACACGATCTACATAGAAAGCGTCGCGCAGCCCTCTTACCATTTTTCAGCATGGCCAGTGTGAGGAGACTCCAGCCGGTGATTCAGGAGAGAGTTGATGTGTTGCTGAAACGCGTGAAGGGGTATAAGGACACTGGGGATGCCTCCCTTTCCGGCGCCACATCCGGCGCTTTCCTCAAGCACGCTCCCTGGATCAATGACGTAATGCAAGCTCTGCCGGAGTCTGTCGCGAGGTTACTGCATCCCGCGATGGCCTCCTTCGTTGCCCAGAAGCGGAACTCCCTTGCCCAAGTCCTTAAAATAATCCAAGGGGAAAACGAGAAATGGAGAGACAGAGAATATCCCACCATCTTCCACTCGGTCCTCAATTCTAAGCTCCCCGACGCAGAAAAGAGCATGGCGCGACTCTCCAACGACGCCCAGATGCTCGTAATGGCCGGCACGCTTACCACCGTCTCGACGCTGGAGCTTATCACCTTCTGGCTGCTGTCCGATCCGGCCACACTACGGAAGCTGAAAGACGAGCTTAGCGCCGCCATTCCCAACCCGAGCGACGTGGGCAGTATCCCGCTCCCCACGCTCGAAGCACTGCCGTACCTGACTGCCGTTATCAAAGAGGGCCTGCGCCTGAGTTACGGCGTGTCCTGCCGCCTCGCACGCATCGACCCAGACCACGCCATTGTGTTTACGGACAAGGATACGGGTAAGGAGTGGGTGATCCCCGCGGGGACGCCGGTCGGGAGCACGAGCGTTTTGATCCATCATAATGAGGACATATTCCCCGAGAGCCAGAAATTCAGTCCGGAGCGCTGGCTGGATGGGAAGGGGCGTGAACTCGAACGGTATCTGGTCAGTTTCTGTGTGGGCAGCCGGAAGTGCTTAGGCGTTAATCTGGCGTATGCGGAGCTGTATTTGGGGCTGAGTGCCATCTGGAGACTGTGGGGGAGCGGCGGGGTGGAAGGCGTGAGGGCAAGTGATGATCTGGGCGTGATGAGCTTGTGGGACGAAAGCCCTGCAAATCATTTCGTGTTGAGGTGGAATTCAAGCAGACCCACTCCCAGCGCATTTGTCTTTGTGTTGACAAGCTGCAATCGATGGAAAGGGTTTACAGTAAGCTGTTGTTGATTCTATACAAGAGGTATGTATATGTGTGTATAAAGGGGGGAAACTCACCTCGAACCGTGGATCGGCTTCTTTGCAGAGAGTATTGAAATCTCGCTCTGTCCGCTGCTTCGAGCCGAAGCCGACCAACATCGTGAGATCCAGCTGGCGGAGATGGCGTTCCTCGAAGCGTGTCATGGTGCCGCTCTCGGGCAGAATGATTTCGTTTGCGAGAAGCGGCGTACCAGGGTGGCATCGTTCCAGGGCGGGGACCAGGCCGCGCAGGATCTTGACGCAATCGCGGTCGTTGTAGTTGTGCAGGCACTGTCGTAGGAGGAAGGCGTTGGCGTCGTGTACCGGTTGGGGAGTGAAGAAGTCGTGCTGCTGGAAGGTCACGCGGCCTTCGAGATCCTGATTGGCGGTGCCTCGAGCTTGAGATAGCATGTGGTTGGAGATGTCTTGCACAACGAAACTCAGCGATGGGAATTCCTGTGCAGGATTAGGCAACTATATCTCTTCGTTGGGTGACGGTTGGGAGTCAAGGGGGAGAGGGGCATACACGTGCGAGCGCGATGGAAATGTGGCCAGTTCCACCGCCTATATCGACCACTTTCCCATTCTTCAACGACTTCCAATCGAAGCCATCTCGCAGCTCCGCAACCTGGCGATCCACTGGATTTTGAGAATTAGAATGATCTCTAGCTTTCGATTTAAGATGGGTTGTTGGACAGAGAGTAAGTTGCAAAGGGACGAGACTTGAAGTTGATACGACTCACATTGAGACCAGCCTCTCATCGCCTGTGCGAACCTCGTGCCCTTCTGTGGATTCTGTTGATAGTATTCATACATGGGAACTCCAAACCGGGTATGAAAAGGACAGTGTTTCGTATCCGAGCTGTGAGGTGAGCGTTCAATGACAGTGGCTGTCTCGGATGCAGCTTTGAACATCTCGTCCATCCTAATGTAAAGCGGCTCCGTTAATGAATTGCGTGAAGAACATATATGCATACGTAATTCAGGAGCTTAGGATAAACTATACTCACTGCATAGCAGCCGTTGCATTCCATTCTTCATCCCTCGCGAGCAAGGCAGAGTTTGCCGTATGCCGGAACCTTCCCTCCTCACCATCGACTTCCTCAAAGATGCGTTGCGTCGCCAACAATCTTAGCGCCCTCGCAGTCCGATCTTCATCCATGCCTGCCTTCTCTGCAATCTCCGCCGCACTGGCTCCGTGCACAATCTTCTGCCCATTTTCGACTTTCTCGCCAGTTACGTCTACCGGCAGAGGCACATGATTAAAGAATCTACGCTCGATGGCAACCTGAAAGGCTGCAAGATCATAATGTGTGAAGAAGAAGGAGCGGAGAGTGCTCTTGGGGCCGTTGATCAGGCGTAGAAGATCGAGCGCTGCGTCGTTCAGTGGTGCCCGCAAGGCCTCATACTCGGGCGTCTCGGGCACACTGGTTGAAGAGGCACTGAAGTTTGGTTCCGGTTGAGGAGATACACTGAAATAGGATGATATTTGGGCAGACAATTGAGAAATGTGACTGGCAAGGGAGACAATAGAGATACTGTTGGTGCTAGTGGTGGAAGACATTGTCACTCTGTGATGGCAAGGAGATAAGAAAGTAACAAAACTACATGACAGCTTGAAAATCGGAAAGAAGAAGGACAAGAGGTTGACCCTCTCCGCCCAGAGGCTGGCGAAGCTGTCAGCACCGTCAGCTGTACCTTCAAAGACTGGACGACATCGGCAAGCCGAGACGAGGACTAGTACATATCTGCGGTCGAGAAGCACCGGTGGATGACTATGCTGTGTTGTGCGGTATATCGATGTCGGACGACGACTAGGGTCTCCACACAAGAATGCTACCCCGAGCAAATGGCAGCACATTGGAATAAAGTTGGCGATAAAGTAGCATAGGTCGAGCAGTAGTGTTCCCACCCTTGCAGACCACGAGCGACCTTCCCGTTAGCACCAGGAGTTGCAGGGGGGAAGAGGGGAAGATTGGGCGTCGACACTCCCCGCAAAATCAGGGGAGTAAGCGCTTGGCGAAATCCTTATGATATTCTCTTTGCTAGCGGATGACCTCATGCAGGATGTTGCCTCAGTTCTCAGACGTGTTGCGCCAAGCCTCTTTTGGGTTGGTGGCGGACAAGCAGCACACTGCTGACTTTAGTCACCCTGCCAGCCCGAACGACCAAATAGGTAACGAGTATGAGGCCCTTAGTAAGGGTGCGCTATCCGCTGGCGAAGAAAGGGACATATTCCGATCCGTTTACTCCTGACTGGACTCATCAGCTGGCCGAAAATTGTAGGCCAGTTCAACTTTTCGCATACGCAGAACTTATGCAGAGTCTACTACTAGAACTTATACGTGATTTATAAGGTGAAATATAAAAAAGGAATCAATATCATTATTGCTTTGTCTCTTAGAAACGAATAAATATATATTGTATACCAATTTATATACATGAAATCTACTTACATATTCTATTGCATCTTATATTATAGTAGAGCATTGAATATGTTAAACAGATACAGAGTGTAAATCAAGTCTATAGTTGATATATATATAGATACTTTATCTCTTCATAGAGTAATGAGAATTTCTACTCAATATGCATTGCTATAATGTCTGCTATGTTCTACGCAAAAACTTCAATTGATCTTGAATTTGTACTTGGTAGGCTAGTCGAAGGGTCGCCGTCACTAGCGTTTTACGACCGGTTGAACTCTTTTCAAGACCAGTTATTGACTGCCCCGGCCAGGGGTGCCTGGCCCATGCACCGGTACGAAGGGTGCATGACAGCATGGATTTGCCAAGGGACACCGTGCATGGGATACGGGGAGTCCCGTCCTGCCAAGCCTCTAGGCAGATAGGTCATGTTAGTAAGCTGTCTGCTGACTCAAGTCTGCTCGCTTTTCTAATCATTCTGGGCGACACGAAGTATGTATGCGTCTATATGCATATGCTCCCGGCGCCACGGATCAATGCAAGGGAAGTGTTGCCGATAAGCTGCCATTCCCTAAAGCTGGCCCGAACCTTCAGGATATACTCTTGGCAGAATTGTTCATAGCTACTGCTTTCGGGACTCGAAACAGGCAGAAAAGAGGAGGCAAAGATGCCATTTTCTATATATAAGGTGTTTGGGCATCGGCCACCTCGAAAAGCATCTCACCGTCGTCTAAATGCGTGCGAAAGAGGTCGTCGATAACATAAGATTATTGATAGAGTTATCAAGATTGCTTCGAAGTCAATTAACTCTTTTCTATCTAAGCGACAAAAGCAAAAGAAGTAAGAGAACAAGTCAAAAGAGTCAAATGCAATAAGGAAAAGAAGAAAAAAGAGAAGTGCAATGGGCAATTATCATACTAAATAGTATAACAAACGATCAAGCACTACTCCCTTAATCTCTCTTGTTCCTAGCACTAGTTCTTCTATTTTGTAGGACTTTGCTATTGCTTTCGAGACTCGAAATAGACAAAAAAAAGAAGACAAAGATATCATTTTCTATATATAAGATATTTGAGCATCGATTATCTCGAAAAGTATCTTATTGTTATTTAAATGCGTGCGAAAGAGATTGCTAATAACATAAGACTATTGACAAGATTATTAAGATTGCTTTAAAGTCGATTAACTCTCTTCAAGTCTCAAGATAACGTCGTCAAAACAAAAACGATAAAAACTAGCAACTCTAATAACGACGCAAAGCTTGCAAAATCAAATTAAAATCGATTTCGATATAGCAAAGATAGATATCCAACTTTTAACAATCTAAAAGTATTATTATAGTCTTTAATATATCGAAATTGCGTGTCTTGATAATTGCATCGCGACGAAAGAAATAATTAATATAGTAATTGTTGTAATTTAGTAAGCGAAGTCTTTAACAAAGAACGTCGATAATTCTTTTTCTATTAAAGGCACTTTTGTCAATATTAAACAAAGAATTGCTAAGACAATCAAGAGTTATAAGAAGTATTCTTCTTAAAAAAACAATTGCACAATTAATATTATTAACAACGACAATCTTAAGAGTAACGTCTTTGCAAAAAGAATTCGTTTTAAAGACAAAAATATTTAATTCGAGTTTATATGCTAGAAGTCTAATAGATAATTTAGTAATAAATTAATTGACAAAGTTCGCATTGTTTAAATTGTGCATTTCTTATACAAATTTGTCTACTCGCAAAAAATCTACAAAGACTAGACAAAAAACAACGTAAAAAGTAGCGTCTAATTGTGTAGATACATCAAATGTAGACAAGACATTTAATAAAACGTCTGGTGTAATAGCTTTGCGTTTACGAGAAACGTCGTTGCTTTAACAACATTTAATATTGCGTATAACGCAAAGAAAAAAAGAGTTATCGAAGATTGTATAATCGAAATAGCTTCTATTAATGTAAATAAAACGAAGATCGCAAATATAGTCTTTAATAGTCTTTATTTTAATGCAATTAAGATTTAAACAAACAACTTAATTAGCAACGCTTTAAATAGTAACAAACAAAGTATTACAATTAAGATAAAAACAATAATGTCGGATATAATTTTTAAAGATTGTCGAATAAAAATTTCTTGTTATAGTAGCAAGTCTTTATTATAGAAAAAGAATTGCATTTCGATTTAAAGACATTTTTGCATATTAGAACTCAAAAAGATTGTAAGAATCTAAACAACAAAATGTGCTAATTATAAATACTTGTTAACAATAGTCTTATACTTATTGCGTAAAAGTAGATCAATTAAATTATTTAACTTAGAATCAATTTAAATTGTCTCTATTAATATATTGTTAAAAGCAAAAAGTATAACAATATCTTGCAAGAAATTTATTAAATTGTTGCAAATAAATTCTTTATTAAGACTTGCAACAACAACAATATTATTGTTATAAATAATAATTTTGTTATCGCAAAGTCGAAACAATTAAAAACGAAAAACATAAAAAATTACTCTTATTTTGTGCATATTAATGTAAAGAGCTTTGTTCTTAACGCAAATAAAATATTGCTTACTAAAGACGTTAATAAACTTACTTATTTCGTTAAATATTTAGTAATTATTTATTCTCTAGAAATTGAAAACATTTGTTTATATATAAAAAATTAATTAAGAATCTAAGAATTGCAAAATCTTAATATTATTTTAACGCAACAAGAAGTAATGCTACTAAATTATATCTCTTATTATAAGAATAATAATGCGATAATATCGTATATTTCTTGCCAAAGAAATATATAAGATGCTCAAAAAGACACGCTTAAGCACAATAATCTTAGCACAAAAGAATAGAAAATCGACTAGAATCTTTAAATCTTACTAGAATTTTTTTTGTCTTTAATGCTATATGTAACGCCCCTAGGATAATAGATGCCCAAGTCTTATCGAATCAAAAGATCACAATAATCGCGACTTGACGAACGCGATACCATCTATTACACATATATATTAGCAGTGTTGTCTCTACGCGTTCGAGGAGCGAACCCAACGACATAACAATTATCTTCCCCTCTAGATTTACGTTCACGAGAATGAGTTAAAGAAAGCTAGATTAAACGACGTTCGCGACATACCTTCCCCAATTTATTAGTACTATAAATAGGTCTTCAAGAGCGAAACAATCTTGTGAGCACGATCGAAAATTCCAAGGTTTGGCGAACATCTTACGAATCGAATTCACAATTTGACGATTTTGACTCTTGCATTCGTTAGATTGCGATTACTTTATAACGTCTCTAAGATAATAGATGCCCAAGTTCTATCGAATTAAAAGATCACAATAATCGCGATTTAACGAACGCGATATCATCTATTACATAAATATACTAGAAGTGTTGCTCTTGCGCATTCGAGGGGCGAGCTTAACGACATAACACTATAACAATAAAATAACAAGTTTGTTGCAACTTTGCAAAGAGCAAATATGTCTTTATTGTCTTACTATCGAGTTCAATATCTAGAAACTTTATTTGTTAACTTGATTATTTCTTCTTTTTATTGCTTTGCAAATCTAATAGATCGCAAAATAGATTTTACTTTTTTTAATAGAAAGAAGTATCAATAAAGAGTTGCAAAATAATAAAGAAATTGTTTAAATAATGCAAAAAAATTTGTTATTTAAATAGTTGCACTAGTATTTAATATAAAGTCTTTGCAAATAGATCGAAAAAAAATAAAACAATTCGCAACTTAAAAGAGAGAAAGTTTCTTATATAGAAAACAAGATTTTACTAAAAATTTAATAATTATCGATTAGATATTGTTATTGACACGTGTTTAAAAACGTTAGCAAAATTCTCTTTAAGAAATATTGCTTCTTGTTCTTGTAAAATTAGAATAACAATAATATTATTATTAATTGCGATATACTTAAGAGCTTCTTAATTGCAAGAAATATTGTTGTTAACAAAGATATTTTTAGGAAAGAGAAGATTATAAATGTATCTTTAATTGTTGTTGTACTTTGATACAAGCTCTAATAATAAGCATATATATAAATTAGATAATAAAGCAAATAATGTAATTAAATAATTTATCTACAACTATTTGTTAATATTGACGATTAATATGTTAAAGATTTTGTTTGCAAAGATATAATTTGTATTTATGCAAAAAATTTGCGAGTTAATATAATTAATTTTAGCGTCTCGCGTAATTATGTCTAAAAAAATAGATACAAAATATTTATCAAAATGCTCTTTAAGACATTTGCATTATTTCTCTACTAATAGAGATTTAATTAATAACAAATTAGACTTGTTTAACAATATTAAATTATACAAAAAGTTCTTCAATACAAAGATTAACAAACTCGACATATTAAAGAATAAGAAAAACAACAAGATTGTTAATTATTATACTTTATTAAGACAACAATTAGAATTGTAAGTTTCTTAACAAGATATATATATATATATTATATACACCCCGAGCTTAGGATTGGGAATTGCCGTTTCCGTTCGCGAAAGGGAGCAGGGCCGCTTTAGCGGGAGCAAAAGGGAGCATCGAGGGAGCAGGGGGGAGCACTGAGGGAGCAGCGAGGGAGCACGGGGGAGCAGGGGGGAGCTAGAGAGAGCGCTATGGGGCAGTGCAGGGGCACAGTAGGTGGGAGCGTGAAATGGCTCTCCGAGTCTCGGCTTGAGCTTCCCTCGCTCGTGGGTGACTATTGACACTTCTGCCTAAATCTTACCGCTTTCTACCGGCGCCTGAAATAAATCATTATGACTTAAGGGATACAGACACACGAAGAACTTCTACCTCTTCCGCTTCCTTGGAGACATTTCTGAGGCTCTGGCTTCGATTCATTATGACATTCACCTTGCGCATTAGTTAATGAGTCCGCCAGCTCACCTCCGGTGGGACTCTTTCTACCATTGTTTCTAGGGGTTCCACTCTTTATCCTATCTTTCCGCTTTCTACTCTTCTCACAGCCTGTCTTGTGGTTGCGTCGTCTCAGGCTTCCTGACTTCAAACAGCTGCTGATAGGTTTAAAGAAAATGGCCACTTGTATCGCTTCACTCCTACCTTCTCCTGCGATTAGCGCTAAGGCTTAATCACATACATCGTCTAGCATAGACTGTACGCGATTGTCCTGCTAAATAAGGGAACAGACAAGACGGTGTAAAGGCCGAGAGAATAGTACAACGACCTTGAGCCCACTTCCAGTCATCTTTTTGACAAACGTCCACTCTTATCTTTTTTTGTGATTCGGCAACAGAGAGTTTATGCATCGAAATCAGGCTTGTTAATACAACGTTACCACTCACAGATCACTAATACATTTCTCCTTCGTCTTTGTCTTGTCACATTATGGATCTTTCGCATCCAACTATAAATGCAATTGGTCCGGTTCCAAAGGTTCTTTATCTTTTAGGTCGTTATACAGGGCCGTCTTTCGAGGAATTTCCGAAACGGTTCATGAATGATATCGTCAAATCGTCCGAAGACTTCGAGGTCAATTATTCTCAGCCCTTTTCTTGGACATGGGAACAACTAGGCTTCGCTCAAACCTGGCTGTATTTTGGCCTGTTGATTGAAGTCTTGAACGAGGCCTTAGGTTCCGCAAGACACGGCCATACCCCACTTACTATTCAAAACTTCTTGTACGTGGACGATTCCCAGGAATTTGTCACCTCACATCTCATTTCCTATTTGCCGTTATGGAAGCAACGTGCAGGGGAGCTCGAAAATGGTGATCGCCCAGAATTTGAAAGGAACAAAAACAAAATCCTTCAAATGATAGATCAGTCCTGGATATTCAGCTCGAGATACCTGACTTGTGAACTCATGAGTGTTATTCACAACTCATCAATTTCAGCAGTTCAAACTTCGATCATAGTTCTAGGCAGCCTTCTGGATTCCTTTGCTTCAGATCTTTACCGTCGAAATCCTCATGATTGGCCAATGACTTTGTTGGCTCTGGGAAGATTTTCTAAAATGTGCCCAAACAACTTGTTAAGACTAAAAGCAATTTTCACGCAAGATGTCATCTACTACATCTCTTCCCTGGAATGGCCGAGAGATCTGTCGAATCATGAAAGTTGTAGGGAAGAAGAATGCGTTGCGCATCAAATAGTGGAAGATAGCTCCCCTATCAAGCATGTTGAGTCTTGCAAAGGATGCCCATTGGTCGGACCAGACGCAAAGCAGGCGGAGTATATGGCGGATATCCTTCGGAAGGACGACATCCCATTGATTCAAGGCGTCATTTATAGCGATGGCAACTGTGATCCCCAACTTGATATAGGGAAAGCACAAGGAAAAAGATACATCGCTATATCTCATGTCTGGTCGGATGGATTAGGGAATCCTTCTGATAATAAGATACCCTGCTGTCAAGCAATACGGCTGGGCCAGTTAGTTGCACAGCTTTCAGGCGTTCACGATCAAGTTCCTTTTTGGATCGATACAATCTGCGTTCCGCTACGAAAGTCTTTGAGGAAACTCGCTATTCGTAAAATGAAGAGCACTTACGAGAAAGCTATTCTGGTTCTGGTTTTGGACTCACAACTGCAGAAAACGTCCGTTGGAGCACTTCAGAGCTTCTCTGATATCGCTTTCTGTAAAGACACGGCAACCAGAATCTTGAACTCCGGCTGGATGCGAAGACTTTGGACATTGCAAGAAGGTAGGCTTGCGAAGAACCTCAACTATCAGTTCGCCGACCAAGCAGTCCCTCACATGAACATCGTTCTTCCTCTCACTTTTTCACGGATGTTCACGAATGATTATGATCCTGTTGCAGTACAAATGGCCTATCACATGTTGTCAATCACTCAAGCCACAAGCGCCGTCTCTTACTTGCCCGAATTTCGGGAGTTTTCTGAAGTAATCGGATGGGACGATGTCAACCTTCGACATGCCCTCAATGCAGTTGCATGGCGGTCCACGACTAAGCCGGAAGATGAAGCAATCTGCCTTGCCAGCATACTTAACATAAAACCTGGTCAATTTCTGGACATCGACCTTGAGGAGCGAATTCCGCAGCTTTTACTTCAAATACGAAAGGTTCCGACTAGTCTTCTATTTACGCCCGGTGAGAAACATCAAGTTCCTGGCTTCTCCTGGTGCCCGAGATCTTTTCTTAATTCCCATCGACATTATTCAGCCTCAGAACGTTTAGAAATGGCTGAGTGCACCAAATCAGGCTTGAGGATCATGCTTCCTGGCTGGGGTTTCAGGCCATCGACCCTCAGACCTTCAGAACACTGTGGTGCTTTTAGTTGGCGGATACAAGATCGTCACAGGCCGACTTCACCTATTTACTTTATATCTCACACCTTTTTTCTAATCGAAGAGCAAAGAAACAGCCAACTAGCCATTCTTATTAGCCCAAAGGAAAAACTTGTTGGAAACAGGCCCACAGTTGGAGTGTGTGTTATGCTCCTTGAAAGCAAAGATGGAGTAGTTTACGCAAAAGTTGTTGGTCATATCGCAATAAGTAAGGATAGTTTAGATCGGGCGCCATCAGATGGCATACCACTTTTCTTCGTAGATACGATAGCGGAAACTCAACAATGGTGTTTTGTTTAATAGCTTCATAAAGGGTGACCAACAAAGATCGTGCTTTATTGTGATTCAAAGAATATAGGATGCTGGGTTTCATGCTCCATAGGCAATGTAGGCTTTTTAAGAGCCATCAGTCAATCTTGTCAAGAGACAACGGCGGGAAGGAGCAGAGGGAGAGCACGAGCGAGCAGGAGGGAGCAAAGAGACGATATAGTCGCTAGCACGGGAGCAAAACGGTGACGCCTTGGTCAGCCATTAATCCCGTATTACGTACCCCTAGTTGAAGAATTCTAAATATATACATTATATACACCCTAAACCTAAGATTGACGATTGCCGTTTTCAATCGGGAAAGGGAGCAAGGCCGCTCTAAGGGGAGCATCGAGGGAGCAAAGGGGCGCAGAAGGGGAGCATGAGCGAGCAGAAAAAGAGCATGGGAGAGCAAAAGGGAAGCAGAAGCACAAATGGGCCTTAGTGTGGGAGCAATGCGGCAGTAGCGTAATCAGCGGACGGTCACGTGTTATTTGAAATTCGAGGATACTATATATATATTATATACACCCCGAACTTAGGATATGAGATTGTCGTTTTCGCTCGAGAAAGGGAGCAAGGCCGCTTTAGAGAAAGCAATGAGGGAGCACAAAGGGAGCACGAGGGAGCATTGAGGGAGTACTGGGGGAGCATCGAGGGAGCATAAGAGCGTGCGAATGGGGCGATGCAAGAACACAATAGATGGGAGCCTAAATTGGCTGCCTAGTACTCGACTATAGTTGCTCACGTTATTGCTGTTGCTTGATTTAGCGTTTTGCTGCTTGAAACTCTTCAAGTTCTAGAGATGCGTCACTTGCGATAAAGTCGATATCGAGAGACTATTGGCGACAACGACGCCTACATAATTAATTTCTCGATTGTCGAAGCTATAATCAAAGAAGACAAGAATATATTCTATCGTCATTTAGTCTATAAGTTTGACTTTATCGCACAAAATGACGCAAACAAGTGGGCGAGTCTCATATTTGAACGTCTATAATTATTACTCATTAAAGTCAACTAATTGCTCTTATTTATAAAAGACAAAGTCGAAGCTTTTCTCAAATGTCTAAGTCAATGCTTAATAAATCAAAGAAAATAGACATTTAATAATTATATTGTTCGAAAATGAAAAAAGATATCTTCACATTATCGACATAAATTGAAAGATAAATATTGATCATTTCGTTAAACTCTTTCAAAGCGTCTATCTCGCAATTGACAATCTTTAATTTTGTTCTTAAAATGATCTTTCAATATAAAGTTAAAAAAATTGAGATTTTTACAATAGATAATATTAGTGCAAATATGACACAATTCTTTCAAACGAGTTCTACTTAATCTAATATTATATTTCGCATAATAAAATCATTCTTAAGAAAGACGTCTTCGTTTGACGAGAGACGCCTTTTAATAGCAAGACTTGAAGCTTGATTGTAACTAAAATAATACTTACTTTACTACTATCAACAAAAGAAATTCATAAAATGAAATCTCGTAATATTTAATGAAGTGCACTTATAGATTAAATACGAAAGCGATCTTACGACGTAATGAATGTTGTCATAGCTAATTAATTAAAAATATCTTAACAAATGAAACGATTAGATATCGCAAGAGCTAATAGCAACTTAAGTCAATCTATGAAATATATTTAGTCATTATTATTTATTAATTCTTCGTTTTTCACAAATTTAATTGATTCTAAACTAGCGCAAAGTCGAACAAGGCTTGTTTTACGTTCGTGAAGAGACCTTATTTGTCTAATTGATTGCTTTGTATTCTTTCTTTAACTTAATTTTAGAATCTTCGTTATCACTTAATCGAATGTCTTCGTGCTTTTGCTTTAAGCAATCTTTATAATAATTCATTTTAAAATGTTTTTTTACGAGAATAAAGTCGACTATTAATGTGAACAATCTTCATAGCCCTTATAGTAAAATTAGATTTGCTATTAGAAATGCAAATATCAAAGATGATGCAAATTTAAATTGCGACATTTGGCACAAATAAATGATCGTCAATGTGAAAACATTGATTTCAAGATAATAATTTAACGAATTCTAAGTCGTTGTATATAATTCGATAAAAATAAGAGTGTCTAAAGAATGAACGTTTTCTCTTCACAAAATAGATTCGCTATCATAACTTTAAGAGATGTTTGTAAAATTCCAAGTGAAATATTTAAATAAATCTTGATCAACAAGTAGATTAGACTAAGACGAGTCACTTTAATTTAAATTTGTCAAAATCGTAAAATAAAGCGACTTTAAGATGCTATTAACAAGTATTTAGATGTTCGATAAAGAAGCGTTTGCATCATTTGATTCGTTAACTAAGTTAAAAACGATTGCATTTAAGCAATATTGTATTTCTATTTCAATGTCTATGTCGCTAAAGAAAACAAAAAAGCACAAGAGAACGAAAAAATCGAAAAATTTTATTTTTTTAGTATCGTTAAGAGAACTTTTATTGCGATCAAATGTAATTATATCTTCGTAAAGATTGTAATTAGACTTCTTATTCTTAGTGTAATATGCGTTAATAAATTGAATTCAATATATTGCTAGAAGAATCTCGTCAAGATATAGACTAGTCTTATTGATCGCGTTTTTGTTTATAAAGAAAAACAAAATTGAAGTAAAGATTAAGTTGTTCAAAACAAGCTTATAATTAATTGTCAAGTTAAGCATTATTAAACTCTAGAGTGTCTCTATGTAACAATGGGCTAAGCAAGAGCTAGGGCAAACACAAGCGAGAGATAGAAGTAGAGGAAATAGGGCGCGAGGCGAAGATAGAGATAGAGATCTAGATCAAGAAGATAGAGAAAATGAAGAAGTTGAAGCTTCGACTAAGCCTCTATTCAAACATTAGTAGAAAACTTCAAACGATGAAGACTTCTACGAGACGTTTCAAATTTGATATGTAGTTGCAAATGTAAATCAACTTCGAAAAACATATTTATCTCAAAGATACTTCAATTTTGGTAAGTCACTTATATAAAATCAAGTATCTATAAAGTGTTCGTTTGTTTCAAAGCTACCAAACTTTTATTAAGAAATCGCTAAACCTATCTAGGGGGGGGCGTATATGTAGTGAACAAGGAGCGTAGATGTAATAAGTGGAAGGCGTCAATGTAGTAAAAAGAGATGTACGTTTAGTGATAATCTATATTTATTATATGTACTCTAAACTTAGAATTGACGATTATCGTTTTTAATTAGAGAAGAAAGCATAATCGCTTTAAAGGGAGTAACGAGAAAGTTGTTACGTCTCGTTCCCAAAGATAGATAAGATACATTGTTTAATAACTAGAAATAGATTAATTCTCGTTAGATAAGTAAATAGAATGTAGAAGGAATAGCAATCTTGATGTCACTAAGTTGATCTAGTACAAAGGAAATTGTGTTCAATGCCTAGTAGAGAATATGATTCATAACATGAGGTTAACATAAATTGAGCATAGAGCTTCTATTTAGGTGGAAAATCACGCGATCTATATAGACATAGAAAATCTATGTCAAGAGTGCTTTTCTTACTAGATGAGCTCTATGAGCAAATCTTCTTTCTTACCTTGCTCATTTCATGAGCACAATGAGCACACTTCACTTAGAGAAGATAACTATCTAAATGTTGCGTACATCAAGTCCTTGACTTGGCGCTCGTAACAAAAGTAAGAAGGCGTAGTAAAGAAGCATCAAGAAAGCACTAAAAGAGCACGAGAAAGTACGAGAAAGCACAAGAGAGCAAAGAAGAAGCAAAAGCACGAAATAAGTCTTAGCGCGAAAGCAATGCGACGATGCTATATATTTGAGACTCAAGAATACTATGTTATATTATATATTATATACATCTCGAACTTAGAATTGAGAATTGTCGTTTTCGTTCGAAAAAGAGAGCATAATCGCTTTAGAGAGAGCATCGAGAGAGCAAAGAAAAGCAACAAGAAAGCAAGAGAAAGCAACGAGAAAGCAAAAGAAAGCAACGAGAAAGCATGCATAAAAAAGATTGTTTTGACTCTTTATACTAGAAGAGACGCAACACAAAGAAGTCTAAATTAACTACATCATATTCGACTATAGTTGCTCACGTTGTTTTTAATAACATTTGTTAACGCTATTGCCTAGCTAAGTCTTCAACAAATTAAAAATTACGAATTTCTTTATTTTTGATTGCAACAAATTTTCGCATACTCTAAGTCTTTTTTTTTGAAACGCGTTCATTATTAGAAAGACATATTTTATCATTTCTTTTAACGTGTATACGTCTAGCGCGTTTCTTTTTTTTCTCGTCACTATAACATTCTCTTCATAATTCTTTGAATTCTTTGACACAATCTTAGTTTCGAAATTTATCGTTAAGCATGTCGCAAACGTTTTCGAATTTTGAGATTCTTTTTATTCGTTTACTTTCTTTCGTATAATTAGAGAAAATATAATCTTATTCGTTATTAATAGAACTTCGAATTCGAAGATATAATTTCAAAAATATAATTCGTAGAACTAAGAGAAATACTTCTTTTAAGAAAGATCAACGTTAAATGCTTTGATTTTGTTGTGACATTTCTCATCTCATTAATTGTTAAATTTATTGTATTGTTTTCTTGATTACAACTATTCTTTAGTTTTTTTTAGATTAGCTTAAACAAGATCGTAATTAAATTTAATCAAAAAATGAATCGTTCTAAAAGCGACAAATAGAATGAAATTAAAAAATAAAGCAAAATATAATTTTAAAGAATGACGCATAATCTTTGATATAAATGTTCTAAAATAAGATTGAATTCGAACGATAAAGTGTTTGAAATTGTTATATAGTGATAAGAACAAATTTCTTCATTCGTGTATATAAGACGAGGCTTTGAGAATGCGTGAAGAAATTTAGAGCGACAAAACATAGAAAATCATTGATGAGCTCGTTGTCGCTAATTAGAAATAACAACAAATCTATAAGAGTTAAGTTGAGCTAATAAAAAACATGTTATAATTGATATATTACAATCGATACAACTTTGATGTTTTTAAAATTTTGAGTTGTTAGCGTGCGTATACGAATGCTACATCATAGCTTAAAGTCTAGCGAAATCTTGTTTTTTTTGTGATTATTTACTTTTTCTACAACGTTTAGACTTTAATATCTCATATATATGCATTAGTTCTATTGACAATCTATTGCAAAAACGTCAAATTGATAAATTATGCTTACAATAACGACTTCGAAGATTAAAAGAATTTTCACATTAGAATTTCGCGTTCGTTGACATTAATTCTTTCAAAACTATTTCGAAGAATAGCTTGCTTATCACTTAGACATCTTCTATCAAACGAGATACATCAAATATATAGTGACGTATTAAAGAGAAACAAACAATTGCGAGTTTATTAAAATCGATTGCAATGTCTTAGCGTCTAATTCGAGATAATTGAGCGTATTATAGACTTATTTACTTGTACAATTCTTTACTTTTTTAATAGATGTAGTAAGTTTATACGCTTCGTGAATCTAATGTTAACAAAGTAAAATGTATAGCGTGACTCTTATTACTAAAGAAAGCAAATTAAGAGGAATTTTTGTCGTCATCGCGAGCCCTAAGCTTCTAATTGTCTCTACACGCCTTGCACATCTTGTACGCTCTATACATCTTGCAATTCTTGCACTTCTTTCAAATCATATGAATCTAGCGAATTATATGATTTTCGCGATTCATTTGTCCTAGAAGTCTCGCGTAGTTCTTGTGATCTTGTTGATCTTAACGATCTAGACGATCTAGATAATTTTCGATATTCTTGATCTTCTAGAGAGTCGAATAATTTAAAATTATTACGTGCTTTCGCTAGTCTAGCTAGACTAGTTGCTTCTAGCGTATTCGTTAATTCAATTACTTTTAATGATTTAGAATAGTTTTGAGCTCTTTGTAAATCTAGTTGTTCTTAAATATTTAATGCTTCTCGTGGTTTAAACAATTCTTCTAGTCTCGAAGATCTCGCTATTAATTGTGATAAACGATTGAAGCGCTTTTTATGTTGTCTTAGAATGCAACAAAGAGCAAGCAACAATAGAATTCTCAAAATGATACATCTCACAATAATTTCGATCGTCGTAATCAAGATGTTATTATCGTTACTAAAGATTGCGATTTGATTATTAATAAACGCTAAAGCTTAAGTTGTAATTACAATGACTTGTTATTCAATTGTTGTAATTGTTGCACAATTCATTAAAGACTCTAATTGATTAACAATTGTATAAGTAGTATAAAATTTCGTAATGTTAAACGTTACGAAATAATCGATCTCGCAATTCTTTGCTTGAATAGCGAGGGCTAGAAGTTAAATGTCACTAGAAGTGTGTTAAAGTTAACATGTTCAAAAATTAAGAAATATGCAAACATGACGTCAAATAAATTAAGAATACGTTTTATTATCTCTAGTCGCAATTAAATGATGTCATTGATATTAATTAAACAAGATTCTAAAATAACTATCTATGTATGTATCGATAACGTCTCATGAAAGTTGCGTTTCTTAAAAGAGAATCTTGTGAAATTAAGTTCAATTAAATGTCGAAAAATGTCACCATTTTAAGTGAGAAAACGCTATTTATCTTATTCACATGAGAAAATCTAATTCGTTAAAACAATTTATGCTTATGCAATCATATCAAGAAATTAATAGATTTATTGTTTAATATAAAACTCTTAAAAGTTAATTAGTTCTCGTTGTTCGCTACGACGAAAACGATTATTTCTCGTTTGCAAAAATCGATTAGCTCTCGTTGTTCAAATTCGAATGTGTTGTTCGTCGCAAAATTTCTTGACATATAATAATTTGAATTTTTGTTTCTTAGAGTCTTGCTTTTATTCAAATTAAACGCAATTTAATTATTATATTTTAATTCGTTAAAATCATTAAGTTTAGCGATTTAATAATTATTGATTAAGTCTAATATTTAAGTGTCTAAATTTTATATTGTAAATAAATACGACATTTTTCATCATTTAACGAGATCAAAGCTTTAGAAATACGTTTGTAATGTTTGTTCGATATTAATCAACGTATTTCTTAAGAGTGTCGTTAATATAATACTTAAGTTTTATGTAGCTCTTCTTAAAGTCAAATACATAGATATTTTGCAACATGTGAATAGTTTTTTAGAAAATATTAATGTTGATTTCATTACAAGTGGCCTTAATGTTTTGTGCAATAATAGTTTTTTCGTTAACTTTTAAAATCTTTTTGATCGTACAATTAACGCGAATTTTTTTAACGTTGATGCTCATCATTAGAAGCTTTGACTCTTTGTTAAGAAAGATTGCTTTTTTAATCGATTGACGAATTCGTAATCTTCGCAATAAGATGCGTCGACTTAAATGTAAAAAGACTATGAAATTTATTTTTGACTTCAATGATCTTAATCTCGTTCAAGAAGAATAATTTTTAATATTATCGTTAATCTTTGTCACGTGAACTCTTCGCTAATCTCGCGATTACTTATATCGTTTATTGCTAAAATGAGCATAATAGACGTTTCTATTGTTGGGTCGAAAGAAGACGAATAATTATAAAGTTGCTAAAATTCTTGACATGCTTACGTAAGAGATAATACTATTCAATTAGCTAAAGCGTTAGAATTTAAAACAATTTATTCAATTCTCTCGCGCAATCACTTTTTGAACACAATTTTAATTCGTTAACAACTTCTAACAATGCATTGTCTTCATATTCTTATTATTATCAAATTTCAAACATTTCTCGAACACATAATTTTCTTTATGCGTCATGTCATTAAAGCGTAAACGCGCAAGCATCTTTCAATGTGTTAATTTCAATGCGTTTGCTCTTTGTTATTTAATAAGCAAGTTGCGCGAAGAGCAACGTTGCTTTTGCGACACTTCTTAGATACTAGCATGTGATAACTTTAATTAAACAATTCTAATTTCGTTTCGTAACAAGATAAAGTAAATGCTTCGTTTCTTACGAGATAACGATGCAATTAAGTCGAATGAAACGAATCTCTTGTTGTTAACTAGTGAAGTCGCTACTTTTATCTACATTAAAGTCAATAGTACAATTCTTATTCTCGAAGTCTTTGCATATAGATAAGTTATTCTTATTTAATTTTGAAACGAACTAACGATCAAGTAATTGTTTTAAAAACAACGATGTTAATATTTTTTATATTTTTATAAGTAAAGTTCACGATTTGTCTTTGCAACGCATATGAAAAAACTTAAAGAAAAATAAATTCAATATGTCTTATAAAAAAAAGACAAAAATTATTTTTTAATTCGAAGTCATTACATAACAATTATCTTAACTTTGTTTCAATTAAACTAAATCACTCTTTAAGAAAGATAAGAAATTTCAAATTAAAATCTATCTATCTCGTGACTTGCTATTAAATGAGCGACATTCATTTGAAAATTTTAATCGTAAATCTTTTAAATTTAAGAAGAACTATTACGAGACTTATGTCTTAACATTCTTAAAACACGTGAAACATTTTCAATTAAATTATCATTGCTTCTTTGCGTCTATTCTCGCGCGAAATAAGTACAATGATTATGCTAGATTTCGAAAAGCGTTAAAATGATAAAATGACTTCGTTATTATGCAATTCAAGATTAATAATTTAGATAATAAAATCAATTATGTCATTGCTAAAGAGATGCTTTCAAAAATGATTACAAGATGAACGAACGATGTATCAAAATTTCTTTTAAACGATCGCAAACATCGATTCTTCATTTATTATTTTAATTTTAGCGTTAATAATATTTTCGTTAACGAAGATTTTAATATTATATGCATAATTAATTGAGCATTTTATTTTTTTGTGTCTTTGTTTATGCTTTTTATCGCTTTACATTTATCACAATTATGATATAAAGTTGATGTGTCACTCTTATTTGCATTTAAAAATGAATTTTGATACGCACTTCAAGAGAATACACAACGTGAAAATATCGAAATTGAGATAATATTGTGTTGAACGTTGAGCTATAGTTGTTCGATATAATTACTCTCTTGTATTTTGAACTTTGATTCAACTACAAATTATTATCTCTTCAAAGCTCTTTAAAATTTTATTGAAAATTATGATCAAGACATTTTAGAGTTCTTTCGCTCAAAGCAATCGTCGCAACAATATATATCACTATGTAACGAATTATAAGAAGACGATTAAACAACAAAACAAGTAATTAAATTAAAGAGAAAATACTTTCGTAACAATATATAAAGATTAACGATTGCAAGAAAGTTAACTTTGATTTCTTAATAATCTTTGCGATATCATAAATCATTAATTTACGAAATTAGAAACAATGACAATATCTTCGTTGCGAATAAAAAATTGTGAGCGTGAATTAACAATTGTTTGAAACTTTAATAACGTTTATCATTTTTTCACTTTTGAACGAACGAGTTCTAAGTTTGACGTTAAGCTATTAATATGTTTTTTGAGCAAATTAGATCGTAGATATTTGAGCTATAAAATTGTCAAAAAGCACTTAAAAATTAACAAAAAATAAGATTTATAATTTTAAAAGTAAGTCGATATTTTTGAGTTGCATCTTCTATGAAAATTAGATTCTTTCTTGTATATATTTTGCGTTAATATTTAGCTTCTCTCTAAAAACGTCGTTTCGAATCTAGAATGTAATTAACTTTAGATTCTTAACGTAAAAGTTAAAAATTTCCCAAATAACATACAATATAAAATTAAGTGCTAGAGATTTCATTATTTATTGTCTTTGTTCGTTATACATTATCTTGTAAAAAAAATTGATTGCGAATTAATTAAAAGAAATTCATCAATGAATTCTTACTACTTTGTCGACAATAATACATCGTATTTTCGACAAGATAGTTTTTTTTTCGAATTGAAAGACATTGCAAGCAAGTTCGAAAAAATTAACAATTAAGTTCTTTTTTTGAACATTTTATTAACGCGACGCAAATGTTAAAGAAGTTAAGAAATAAAATTTGAAATCAATAATTAGTGAGCAATTTTAAAAATTGTAATTGCAAACTTACTTCTCTATATAAAAGAGAGACTTGTCTTATTAGTTAAAAGTTTCTTGTTGCACTATTACTTTATCTTGTATTATGTATTTGAACTTTTTATAATCATGACAACTCTTTAAGATTTCATTGATTAAGTAATTCGATCTTACATATACAAACTTCTCGTAATGAGCATTTGCACTCACGTTCTCTTGTTTACTTAATCAATTTCTTAAACGAAAAGTTATAAATCGTTCGTTTGTAAAAGTTCAAAGAATGCTCATAATTGTTTCAACAAAACTAGAGATAATGTTCTATATTTCGATAAAATTATTTTTATCTTTTTTCATTTTTATTTAATTCAAAAGTCAATTAAGTATAAACGTCATTTAAGAGATATGTAACTAAGATGCACGAAAGATAGCTCACAATAGTTAAAATAAACGATAAAGTCAAAAGCAATTCTAAATACGACATTATAGCGTCGAGAGCGAGAAAGAAATGCGAGAGTGTAAAGTGTAATGTTAATGAACTCTCATCTCTCACGCAAGTCAAAAAACGTATGAGAAGTTTTTTTCGCAATCTAATCGATATTGTTAAGATTAAAAAAGCGAGACGAAATTACTTTACTTTTGTTAAAACAAAATCAATCTTACTTAGTTAAACAAAGCGAGTCAATGTTGTAGTAAGTAGTGATTATTAATCTAAAAGTAGAACGATGTGTTTCAAACGAATTGCGAATGATTTCGATAACTCATGAATCAATTAGATTACTATCGTAATCTCAAAATTGTATTGTCGCTAAAACTTCGTTGTCTACTAATTACTACATTTTTTATTGACATATTTGTAACACTATTTTATAGCGCATTAGCGACAATAAAGACGTAATCTCTCATTCTCTTATTCTTAATTATTATGTTCTTATCACGAGCAAAATTAGATGTTAAGAGATATGAGCGACAATCTTCGCTAAACTCATTGAAAAATTAAGATAAAATAATTATTATACATTTTAAATCTTTCTTTTAGTTAACAATCTATAGCAACACAATCACGCGATATTAAACGAAAAAATCTAGTTACGCCTATTTGTAAAAGCGCACGTCTACAAAGAAGAAAACGTTTTTATTAACAATCGAAAATTTAAAAGCAACTATTTCAATTTTCTTTTTCAATCAATATCACGTCTAACAAAGAGATACGTTCTACGATCTTTTGATATACAATTGCAATCACTAACTCAAGTCAAAGCATTTATAAAAATTAGTTAACTCTTTTAATCTAAATCGAAAGCGAAAACGAAGTGAAAAGCTTAATCAAAATTACACATCTAAGATCAAAGAAGTTGTCTATACATCTTCTCAAATTAAAAAAAGCTCTATTCGAAAATATTAACGAATTTCACTTGCAAATCGTGCTATTAAAGACGTAACACGTACAAATCTTCGTAGCGACATCAAGAATAGCGACGTCAATTTTATTCAATTTCGAATCGAAGAAGAAAGCTAATTTGAAAAAAATTTCATGCAAGACAACAACATAACTAATTCATTTATTTGAAAGAAATTAACTTCGTTTCTTAACAAATATAAATCGAATATAAGTGATGTTTCTCTAAGAGAGAGAAAGAATTCTATCGTTAAAAGTTGACGCTACAAGTAGTTACTTATATTTGCTAACATCTATATAAATGATGACGACAAAATGATCACTACGAAAGAATGCAAGACTTTATGCTAAACTCTACTTAATGCAAATTAGACAATGTCTCAAGATTCTTTCTTTAACGATGATTTATTCAAGAGAGTTTGCTAACGAATTCGTAATAAAAACGAGATTAAGATTATTCGCGATCTTAAGCCTTTATACGAGACTAGTAAAGATTAAATATTTATTATTCGCACTTAAATTTCTTTCAATTTGTTCGTTGCGAGTCTATTATATAGTTTAGTCACATTATCATTGAAAATTTTATGTTTTTTAATTCTTTTCGCAATATTGATTTGTTTTAAGTTGCAATCAAGATACGTCAATTAGCAAAAACGCGATCTTTATTATGTTTCGCCTTCTTAAGAAATCTAAAATCGATTTAATCTTTATTAGATTAATTAAATTTTCGCATTATTCGAGTTTTTCTTGATTTAAAATTGTGAAAATTTGCAAGACGTCTATGACATTAATAATCGTGTATTCTTTATCATCTTCAATAATAATTTAATCGTAGATTAGACGTACTTATAATTTCTTTTTCGAAAGAAGATCAATTCGATTTTTTTGTTAATTTATATGTATGAAACTTGTTATCATGTTAAACAACTATGTATGTTTTCGAATTAATTATTCGCGTCAACTCGTTCGCTTTCTTAAATAGATTTGTTCTTCGTTTGCGAAATTTTTCTCAAAGAAGTCGTTCACTTTTCATTATCGTTATGTTAACTTAATATTGTTGCGCTTTTTAATAAGAAAGCTAATAGTCTCGTGCAATGTCTCTAGAATGATTTGATATAAAATAATTAAAAACGATTATTAAGCATTTCGAAATTGATTACATTGTTAAAAGACGAGTTAAATAACAATATTCACAATTGATAGCATTCACAATTAATAACATTTAAAAATAACAACATTCACAATTGACAACATCTAGAAATAATAACATTTACATCAAACAATAATTATTAATTTAGTGAACTTCTTGAAGCATAACTCTAGAAACGATAGCTTTCGAATCTCGAAAATCTTTTTAATTAAAAATCAAATTATACATACGTTAGAGAGACAAAGCAAAATCTTTTTATATAAAGTTTGATAAAATAACGTTTACAATGAGTAGCTCTTAAATTAGAGATTCTTCTCGCAATTATATAACAAAGAAAAAGTATTATTATGTTTGTATTTTGACGAAGTTTGCGTTCGCTCTTACATTAAGATCAAAGTATAATCGATTAACATTTTATTTTAATTAATGAGTTATTAACAACATTGTTGCGTTAAGAAGACAAAAATGTTAATAAATTACAAAACATATTACAAGAGTTCTCTATTTTCAATTGCGAAATTTTCGCCTTCGTTGTTATCTTTCTTACTACGAAAATATGTTTCGCTAAAAACGACAAAAATTTGTTTTTTTATATTTGCATCGTTTTTGAGATTTTCGTTCTTTACTCTATTACGATTTTTGATTTTATTTAAATAAGTAATAATTGCGTTGCGTATATAAAGCGACAAATCAAACTTATGTTAGAGATCACTTCATCTCTTGCTAAAGCGTCTTCTTATTCGAATTTTTATTCGCAAAAGAATTGTCTTTGAAGAGCTACGCAACTTGAGCTAATTTCACGTCGCGAACATTGTCGTGTCAAGATCATTAAAAATATCGTTAAATTAATTGACATCATGTCTTTAGACATTTCTTTCATAATATATAATTACAACAATTATCTTTATTGACTCAACGCAATTATCTTTTTAAAATAATTTCGATTCACAATTTATTATTAAATTGTTATGACTTACTTTCTTGCTATAGAACACATAATCTACGACTCTTCTCTAGAATACATCGATAAATAAGATTATTAAACTATTAGAACGACTTAAGTTGCAATCGAAAGAACTTAATAAATTAGAAAATTAATCGTTGATATTTTATAAAGAATAAAGATTTGCATTTCATAACAAAAATCAATACGTTAAACTTCTCTACTACGTTGTCACACGCGACATGCGCTAAACTTGTCTAAGGTTAAGCTTTGCAAATGATGCTTATCTTTTTCTAAATTCTTCACATAATATTTTTCACAAATTTAGCTCTATATTTGTAATACTCATTAAATAAATATAGTTAAAAAATAATTCGAAATATTAGAGATTTAAATTGAGCTTCTTCGTCTAGATGCATTGCGATCTCTCTAAACTAGTATATTGCTATGTGTGAAACGTTAAATCTAAAGCAAAGAATTAACTTTTGAAGCAAAGAGTTATTTTTGACGCCAAGAAATTGATCTTAAAGCAAAGAAGTCACTTTTGAAGCGAAGAAGTCAAAATTGAAACCAGGAGTCAAAAATGAAATGAAAAAGTCTTAAGTAAATAAATTAAGAGACGTATTTAATTTCAAAGCGATATTATCAATTGACTAATTAATTAACAAGACAATGTCTACAATGTGAATCACAATTGAATTTCGCTCTTTACTAGAAATGAAGCTTTGATCGTTGAGCTAAACGCAATTATTCTTTAAAATTTAAGACATTTATATATATTAAATCTACATATGCGCGCTCTTTTGTTTAATTGTATCTTACTTTTTGTATTTTCTCCTAAACATTTAAATTGTTTTTCGTAAATTCTAACGCAATATCTATCGAAGCATTAGCAATGTCGAGATCATAAAATTATAAAATATTTGATTGCTTCAATTCTATCGACACATGTAAGTCTCTAAGATTATTACAAAAATAGTACTCTAATATAAACAACACTAAATTGTTTAACTATCTAATGCTTATGTATTCTTTACGATAGAACACAAACTAAAAGAAATCGCAACGTAATTAACAAGTTAATCGAACATTGCAACTTACTTCATTCATAATTGCGAATAAATAGTGATCAAAAGCGTAATTGTGAGGCATTTGCGCTATACATATTATAAGACTTGATAATATGTGTTCGCATTCATTTAACATTGCGAATTATGTAACTTAAGATAACGCTTTATAAGTAAAATTAAAAGTTAACTTAATTGAATCGTTTGTGATTTTTGTTATTATTGTTGTCGTTGCGTTTGTAGTTCTTTGTTGTGTTTGCAAATTTTGTCTTTATTGTTGACGCAATGTCTAGAACTTTTTTCTTTGCATAAGTGTAATATCTTTCTCTTTAATATCATTCATTAACGTGTTATCTTTTGGATTTATATTATAATTTGATGATTCAAATCTATTTAATCGTTGAAACTTGTTCTTTTTTACAAGTTTTCGCTTTTTTTGTATTTATTGTGTTCGAAGTGCGACATCGTCGTCGCTCTCGTTAGTTATCGTTCGACGCTTTCTTGTTTAATACTCTCGTATATCATTCTTATGCGCATCACTAGTTTGCTCTTTCTTATGTGCTTTATTCTCTTGCATAATCTCTTGAGCTTCGTCGACTTATCTATCGCCTTAAGCCTTATTATTATGTGTTGCATTCTTATATGCTTCATTCTTATTTATTTCATTCTCGTAAGCTTCATTCTTATATGTTTCATTCTTATGTGTTTCATTCTCGTAGACTCTATCTTTTTGCTTGTTCTCTTGCGTTTAATGCTTATGCTTTTTTTCTTGCATTTTATGCTTTTAACTCGTCTCTTAAAACTCAAGCTCATGTAATTTATTATTTTGAATTTTCTTCGTATGTCTTTTCTTTTGATTCTTCATTTGCGTTCTATTTTGTTGTGATTCGTGCTTTTGTATCGAAATATCTTTATCTTCGAATGTTGAAACGTTCATTTAAATATTATCTTTTTGAATTGCGTTCATTGAATAGTTTTTCGTTCGTACTTTAGATATACTTTGATTGACATATACTTCTTTATATTCGAATTTTAAGAAAGATAACAATTCAAAATTTGTCAATTCTTCTTAACTTTGTCTTTGTAGTTCTCTTAAATTTCGTTCGTCTCGCTTCTAAATTGTTCTTAATTTCTTTTGCTTATTCTCTAATATCTTTTGCTTTACGCTCTTTTGCTCTCGTTTTTATTTCAATTTATTTTTCTTCAACTTCTTATGACGTTTCTCTTGTTTGTTTAGTTCGCTTATGTTCGTTGTAAACTTTTGTCATTATTCGTTTTATCTTAATTCTTGATTTTTAAGATCGTTTGCGTATTTCGCAAGCTTTTGTCGCTATTCTTTTTGTTTTTATTCTTGATTTACGAGTTCGTTCGCAATCGTCGCGAATGTTTGTCATTGTTTCTTTTGCTTTTGTTTTCGATTCATTAGCTCGTTTTCTTCTCTCGCAAACGTTTGACGTTGTTTTTCTCGTCTTTGCTCTTGTTCTCTAAGAACACTAGCGTTTCTCGTAAGCTTTTAATACATTTGTTCTTGCTCTTGTTCGCGTTCTTTTAGCGCCTTTGTGTCGAAAATAAGCTTTTATTTTTGTCGCTTTTGTTCGTACTTTTGTTCTTTGAATGCGATTGCGTTCTCTATAAGCTTTTGTCGATATTTCTCTTACTTTTGCTTTTGCTTTTCTAGCGTATTTACATTAAACAAAAGCTTTTGTTGTTCTTGTTCTTGTTCTTGCTTTTGTTCTTTGAGCGTACTTGTGTCTTTTACAAGCTTTTGTTTATACTTTTGTTCTTGCTTTTTAAACGTAATAACGTCGAACAAAAGCTTTTGTCGTTGTTGTTCTTGTTTTTGTTCTTGCTTTTCAATTATGTTTGCATAAGATAAAAGCTTTCGTTATCGTTATTCTTGCTTTTGCTCTTGTTTTTCAAATGTGCTTGCGTCGAACAAGAGCTTTTGTCGTTTTTGTTCTAGTCTTTGTTTCTTTTTCACGAATGCATTTGCGTCTTTCGCAAGCTTCTATCAATATTGTTCTTGTTTATACTCTTTTTTTTCAAATATGTTTGCGTCGAACAAGAGATTTTGTCGTTGCATCGATGCTTCTTGTGTAAGAGCATCTTTTAATTAAAACGAAGATTTTTATTTCTCTTTCTCTTTTTTTCTTTTTTGCATCGTTGTGTCTTTTGTTTGTTTTTTATTAATCTTCATATGCTTAGCTTCTTGTGTTTAATTTTTTCTTAATAAATAAGTCGATCAAGTTAAAGAGATAGTTGAAGATAGTAATTTTTTTGTCATTGTAATAAGATGTTGTTGTGAATTGAAGTTGTTCGACATGTTATAAAATTCCAAGTACGTAAATTTTAGCTTAAAGTAGAACGTGATCTTCTCGAATTGCTTATTTTTATCGTTATGTAAATAAGTAATAAACAAAAATTTGCGATTCTCTTCGTAATTTTGAACATATAGCATTTCGCATTTGTCTTTTTTAGTTTTCTCTAAATTATTCGTGACGAACGCAAGTCTTTCGTTTTCTTTTACTATCGTTGAATTTGCTAACTTTGAAAATTGCTTTAATGCGATAATCTTAAACGACTCAAATTTTAAACAATTAGCAAGATCAATCATTTCACGCAATCTTGTTATGTTTAACATGATTCTTAACTTTGTTAAAAGATTCTTCTCGCTAAGCTTTTTTAGAATTTCACAATGATAGCGCATGACGAAGGCGCGTAATTGTCGATAACTTAGATTTATTCGACGAACGAAGCTTGCTAACACAAATTTAAACGTAATTTCGTTTTTTTGCATCAAAGTCGAATCTACGCTCTAATTTATACTAGTATAAATTTTATTCATTGTCGTAAAAAGTGTTTTTTGAAAACTTAGACATACTAGTCATTTTAAACAATTAATTTATATCTTAAGACATTTAACGTTCTTAAAGAACTCGAACAAAGAAGAAACTAAATTCTTGAAAAACTATAATCTATTTTAGATTTCTTCACGTTCTTTTTAACTAAAACGACAAAAATTTTTCTCGTTTAACACTTTATCACGTAGAATTTTGGCATCTAGTGTTAATACTTATGACGCGATAAGTTGTAACGCTTCGACGATGACTTAATTTATTTTGATTATCGCAATCTTGTCTTGTTAAAGCAAGTTAAACTAGAATTGCTTAATGTAACGAAGATAATGTACAATTTTCTAACAATCAATGAGCACATTTATGCGTTCGACGATAGAACGTTTATTTTATCGCATCTTATTGCGAACATTTTATGTAATATGCTAATTCTTATTTCTATTAAGAGCGCAAATATCTTTAAGAAAGTATTGAAGACAAGAGTAAATTTCTTGTGCTAAAGTAATTGTTTTAAATTTTTGACTTCATATGAAGAAAGACGAATCTATTATCGCATTTTCAAATTAAACTACTTTTGAAACTAATAATTGCGTATTTTTCAATAAACTTGATCGTTAAAGAGTTTGTCTTCGTTCGCATATTCTTTAATCAAAATTGTTCTTAATTCGTGACTAATGTTTAAATGTACAATTAGAAAATTGTTAATTATTAAATAGAAGAAATCGTACTTGCAAAATAGAAATTTATCAATTATTACTTATTCGATAATGACGATAAAGTTAACTTTGTTATCTTAATTCTTTGTCGTTCGTATAAACATATAAGTCGATAATTGTCTTAAAAATTTAATTCGAAAAACTTATATTGTGAGCTTTTAGACAATTTGATTTTTAAGACTTCGAAGAGTCGTAATGCAACATCAAGATGTTGTTAATTAATAATGGCGAAAACATGATTACGTATATCGAGTTTTTAACAATTTTTTTAAAGACAAAATTTCAATTCTTAAATGTGTTTAAAGTTAAGTTTCTTTTTTTAAAAATGTAGTTACTCAAGTTTAATGCGAGCTATTCTTATGTACTTAATTGCTTTTTCGTTTTCGAGCTTTGACTTTTCTTCTAAATCTTAGATTTGTTTTATGCTAAAATAAATTGATGTAATTAAAAATTAGAGTGAAATAAATTGTAAAACTTTTGAATATTTTCTTAATGCGAGAAATAAGAATTCGCTAATTGTTATTATATTTCTTTAGAGAAGATCTTTTGAGTTTATACTTTCATGAGCTTTAAATATCTTAAGTCAAATTAATTCAATATTGCCTCTTTCAAGTTAATATTAGTTCTAAACAATTTTTTTAGAGAGAATTTACTTAGAAGAGTTCGAATTCAATGTCAAAATTGAAGTAAAAAATACAAATTAAGATGTCAAAATTAAAGAGAAATGCTAAAATTGAATCGCGATATGTTTTAAAAGATTTATTCGAAATCAATTCTTCTAGAAATTATTAGTACGATTTGATTGTCATTAACTTAGAATTAGCTTATTCTAGTTGTCTCTTAGCTTCAAAAGAATTCTTTTAAGACAAACTTTCTAGAAGAGGCGAAAATAGCTTCAATGCGTCTTGTCAAATCGAAATAAAATGCTAGAATTAAAGAAATGTCAAAATTGAAGCAAGAAGTCTAAGTTGAAGTAAGATGTTAAAATTGAAGCAAGATGTTAAAATTGAAGCAAGTTGTTAGAATTAAAGCAAAGTGCTAAAATTAAAACAAGATGTTAAAATTGAAGCAAGATGCTAAAATTAGAGTAGCATAAAAAGTTGCAAGAAGTGAAGCAACAAGATTGAATCAAAGAAAGAGATTGTCAACTAATGAACGAATGCCATATTAATGTGTGCAAGAAAAAAGATTGAATTTTGCATAAAAATACATGTACTTATAAAGTACACTTATGTAACTACTTCTAGAATTATTCAACTTGAATGATGTTATCTCATCTCTTTACAAAAAAATTACAAACATCTCTTATAGTGCACTCTTCTTTTAAACAACGCGCTATTAGAAGAGTGATCTATTATTCTAGACGTACATTTCGTTCTTTTATGACTTCGTGCTTTGTATTAGACACTAAATACTTATTGCTAATTACGCGCATAAATACATAAGAATTGTTAGATCAATCGTATCTCGAATCTTCTAAAAATAATTTAAGTATAAGTAAGACGTTAATCGTAAATAAACAATTACTAATAATTAAATAAAACGTATTGACAATTTTGTAAATAATGACGATCGTCGTCTTATATTTAATATTGTTTAACTTCGTTTTTGCAATTGCGATTCAATTTACGTTTCTAATTGCAAATTAAAAGATAAATATAGTAGTAATTTAATTTACGATTGCGATTTCAAGCTAGTCTTAAGACGTTTCTTGTGTTAAAATTGTAATTGAAATAAATACGTCAAATCTAATTGCGAATTCTTCGATAATAACGATGAGCTTCGTATTTTATCTATTCTTACGTGAAGTCATTTCAAAGACATTTATCTTAATAGAACTTCTTATATTCGACAAAATTCGCATGATTTACGAGATTAGATTTTCGTAATTAATAAGAGCTCGAATTATAATTATAAACGAGATTATCTTTGATTAACGCATAAGAACAATGTCTCGAATTAGTGCTTTAACTTAACGAAAGTCAAGATTTCGTTTTATTATGATTATTTTGTTTGCGTTTTCGATTCATTTTATGTGCTCAAATACGTTTCATAGCAAATTCAAATGTGTTCTCTTTTTCTTATTCGATAGTTAGAATTCGATGATTTTTCTTAATGCGATTAAATTGTCGTTTGTGAGACAACGTATAAGCGTCACTTTGCACTTAGAAATGTCTTGAAACACTCTTCTAAATATGAACAACTTCATAGTTAAAGCATATTTTTCTTTTTCGATAGATTCGTCAACTAAGTGCTAATTAGAGATTTTAAAAAATAATATTTGAATAGATTAATCAATTTTAGTAGAGAAATAAAATTGACGAGGGAAAAGTCGCCTTTAGAATTCGATCTAGAAGTTATATCTAGAGACGAAGTCAAATTTAGAGCTAATCTTCTTCATTTAATAGAGCTCTTAATTTCGAATGACTTGAGAAACATTTATTTTTGAAAAATTAAACTCTTAGTTGCAAAAGTCGTTTTTTGCAAAATTATTAAATTTAAGTCTCACAAATTTGTTGCATGTATTGTGAAGATATTGGCGTTATTGTGAACTTATATAAAGCGCATGTACGTCTTTTAATAATATACAATTTAGAAAGAGAACATTGATTTGATCATTGTGATCTTTTTATTTTAAATTTAATGAAATCGATTGCGACGAAAGTAAAATAGCATCAATTAAAAATTCAACAATTTTTCGACTTGCAAAGCAAATCGCTATTGTTGTTATTTGCGTAGTCGAAAGCATCTATTAGCAATGTTGAGTTCGAAGAGACGTTTCGAATTTTATTGTTAATAGCAAGCTCTATTTTGAATTTGCGAGTTTTTAGCTTGTTAAAACTAAAAAAAACATCGAAGAAATGCGTCAATTTAGATACGTAACTCCAAAGATTCGAACGAAATTCGACAAAAACATCGACGAAGAAAATTCGAATATTTCGAGAAATCTCGATTTGAAAGTAGTTGTAAATTAGCAAGTGCTAGCTAAAACTCGTTAATATCTACGAAGATCTTGAAATACTTTAAGAATTAAATAGCATTCGAACATAATAAAGCACTAAAACAAAAAGAGCAAAAAAAGAGAATCAATTTTGAATGATAAATTAGATAGCGTTTTCTCGTTCTTATCTCTTGAGATTGCGCTAAACATCTAGAAATGCGAATCTTTCGATATGATTAAAAGAAGAGTCTTATTCTTTCGTTTTCGAATATATTTTGATTATCGTAGTCTTAATGAACCTAATAATTGCGCATTAATTGTGTAGTATCATTTGCTTAGATTTGTCTTAAAAAAGATTCGTTTCTTCATCGATTAATAAGATAAAATGAGCGCGTACAAATCGTTAAAGAATTACATTAATTAATTCGAAACGTTCTATTTAAAATTTTATTGTGTACAAATGACTAAATAAGTCGAACGATGCTTTTATGAGCTCTTTTAACGCTAACACGCGACAATGAGCGACGACATTCTTTAATGTTATGAAGTGCTTAGAATAGTCGAAAGTTGTTATTATCTAAAGCAAACGAAAAGCTCGAACAAATTCATTGACTCGTTGCTTCTTTAAATGCGACAATTGGCAAAACGCTTCAAGTACTTCGTTCAAAAGCATGATAAGAACGATGCAAAAAAAATTAAGACTCTAACTTTTATAATCGTGAGATCTAGTAATTAAGTATTATTTTCATCTTAATTCAAGTCATCTTTATCAAAAATAGCGTTTTAAGCATTCAATTCTTCAATTTGCAATTTTCTTCGTTTCGTTCTTGTGAAATTGAGCTCAAAGATGTAGAAGCGAAACGCAACATTAATTTGTTATGATTTCGACAATTCTAAATAGAGAACGCTCTTTAGCATGATTTGTTCGCTAGTCTCGTAAAAAGATTTAATTAAGAGTAGCTCGACATAAAAAATTCTTAAGCTATTTGTCTCGAATGACGCTCTCTTAACGATTTCGCCTTAATTAAGACGTCTCGCATTCTTTAGAAGATATATTTCGCAATTCGAGTCATTAATTTGTTGATGTAAACTCTATAAACTCATTAGTCAATTAAACTTGTAAAATGAGAAAATGTATTTACGTCTTCAATGAAAATTTTTTACGTAAAATAGTTTTGATTAAGTTTTTTATCAATTCGTTTTATTTGCGTTTCTACAAATTCACAACAATTATTTAAATAATATTTAGACAATAAGTTGTAATAGCTTATAGTTCGAATCAATATATTTATTACGATTAGAATTCAATGATTGTTAAAATTGTGCGAAATAATTATGCGAATATGTTTTCGCTCAATTGATCACATAGATTCGTTTAGCATTTTCTTTCTCTTTTTAACGTTATTTGTATCGAATTTCGTAAACTTATTGTGTAAAACTTTGATAAATTTATTTCATTCAAAAAGCGATAAAACGCACATAAGAGAAGACGTCGAAAGCTATCTTTGTAAAAAAAAGAGACTTAAGTCTTTTTTGATTTCTTTCTTCGTTCAAATTCTAAATTGAAAATCGAAATAATTATTAATGAAAATTAGTTTAAGCTTAGTTTCTTTGATCACTTCATTAATAGTCTTCGCTTTTGACTAAAAGTCAAAGTCGCAAAAAAAACGCTAAAAAGCTTATTTCGTTTTATTTTCTCGCAAGAAAGATTCGCATGCGACAAGATTTCGCATTTAAAAATCGCAATTCATTTCGAATATATAATTAATTACGAGCTTAAAAAATGTTTTTGAGAGAGAATTGTTGTTAATATATATGATCTTTTCATCATTTTGACGTATCGTCGAAATTGACTTGTTCTTGAATTCGTATTTCGAATCGTCGATAATTAATGATGTATTAACGATTAAGAAAACATTAGACTTTAAGTTCGCGTTTTTGTTAATAATTTTCGCTTTTATTTCGCTCAAAGAATTGTCAATATCTTGGAAGAGAACAATGTTGAGTCGTAAATGTCTTATATGAATGTTCGTTCTCTTTTCTCTTCTTCGTCGTTCTTTTACTTTCGACGCGCATTTAGAGTATAATACAATCTCTTCAAAAGCAAGAGTCGTCTCGCGTACGTTATCTTAATTCGTGAGATATTTGCAATAAAAGCATTTAAAGAAGTCAAAATTGTTATGCAATTGAATTACGTCGCAATCTTTAAATTCGATATTAGCATTTAAATTAGTTTTTGTCTTTAATTTATCAAGATTTTGAGTATAACATCTTTGAAGTTTCTTGAATTTTCGAAGAACTTGAAGAAATCGATGCATATTCATTTAAATTAAATTTTCGAATTTTGTTTTGTTTCTTATTTTTATTAAGCATTTATATAGTTCTTTTCTTCTTTCTTCGTTATTGAGCACTTCTCTCTCGAAGAGCTTTTTGTTCGTCTTGTGAAAATCGATTTTAAATCGAAAGTTCTAAATAATTGTTATCTAAAGATAGTCGAAAGTATAGATTAGTACTTATAAATATATCGCAATTAATATTGATTTCGACGTTCACAAATACGATATTCGACAAGTCTCGCTTATAATATTGATGATCTTTTGCAACTTTTGCTTAATATCGTTTGTGACGTCTCTTAATGTAAGTAAGATATCGTCGAAGCGAATAATTTAATAAGAGTAATCTAGAGAGTTTATTACTAAAGATGATTCATTATAGTTTGTCTTAATTTCGTTTATCAACATATGTGATAAAACATCTTGCGAAATCTCTTGAGTAAATGTTATAAAATCTATTGTTAAGAAATTGTTATTATCTAGATTTGCTTAATTATTGAAAGTCGTAATTTTAATTTCATTTTGCGAATTTATAGTTCGAATAAGAATTAGCTTTGCTTTGTAATTTCGCGAAATCGTATTAAGCGTAATGTTTAATTGTAGATAAGTCGTCGCAAGATAAAAGTTCTAATTAATTTCTTAATCTTTTCTAGAAAGTCGTCGAATCTTAGTATGAAAAACGTTAATAATCTTGCGATTTATGTTATTGTTCTCTTTAAAATTTGATTTCTTTAGCAAATCTTTAAGAGAGAGTTCAAACTTAAAAGAAGCTTAATAGTTTTTTAAAAAATATGTTATATAGTCTTATCTTAAGAATTCGAACATTTATTGTAAATGTTAAGATGTCTATAAATGATTATTTTTTAAAAGAATTTAAAAGTCTTTAAACATTTTCAATAAATTAAGAGTTTGTGTTTTGTCGATTTATGATTTAAATTTGCGATAACATTCACAATTGACTTTAAACATTAGCATTCATAATAGAAGTTTATTTCGAACAACAACATTCAAAAGTGAAACCTTGTATTGTATTCGTCTTTAGCGCAAGTTAGACATTATTAATTCGTTTATTTTGCAACAAGAAATCAAGAAAAAAATGAAGAAAACGAAGCGCTTCGAACTACATAAACGATTAACGAGAAAAAGTAATTAAATTAATCGATTGCTCAATATAGAGACAAAAAGTTAAACAAAAGCAAAATGTTAAAGATAACAAAGATTTGTCATTTTTAAAGTAAAGCAAATGTAAGCAAGTTTGCGAAATGCATTACATCTAATTTAATCGTTCATACTTATACTATTTAGACATTTAATCATAGACGTAGCTTTCAAGATGCTCTATAAATCAATTGTAAACATTAGTTAAAAAAGATAAAACAACTACATTTTGCGAAATCTTTAAACGCTTCTTGATATTAAGATTTGCAAACTTATTACTAATTCTAATATTCAAAACGCAATTTTTGGCGTAGGCGATCTTATCTTCGAGATCGTTCTTCGAGATTTAGATAACAAGATTGCGATAATTAGCAATCTTATGCTTGTACTTATATTGATCGATTACGTCGAGTTCGTTTCGTACGAGTTCGTTAACACTTTCTTGAAGATTTTGAGAAATTGTTTTGAAAGATCTCATTTAGTTATAGCAAATGTGCGCTAAATGTCGTAAATGATTGAACGAAAATGTTAAGAAATAATTTTAATGCAATTCTTCTCTCTTGTTCTTCTTGTCTTTCGTGAAGATTGACAAATATTTAAGAATTAAGAAGAAAGAAGAAAATGTTTTCTAAAAATAGTTAATAAATGATCGTTAATGTTGTGACAATTATCATAATTACGATTTGATCAATATTGATAAAAACATCTTGATCATTGCGAATAAATAGAAAAAGATCTATTAAACATAGCTTCATTATGTAGATCTCTATAAAGAGTTATTTCAAAGCAATCGATAAAAGTTGATCTTTAGTATCGTACAAGAAAGTCGATACGTAGAGCAAATTGTAGCGAAATACGAATCAAAATAAGTTAAAGATGACGACGCTAAATGAAAGTATAAAAGAAGCGATAATTAAGTATGTTAGATCTAAATTATTAGCAAAGACGTTAACAAAAATGCGAACGTCTTATCAATACATGCGAGATTTGTATAAAGAGAATAGAAAATGCCTCATCGAATCTTCGATAAATTCACTTGTCTCTCTCATTTTTATCTCGATGTGCGATTTGTTCAAGAAGCGAAAATAAGTTAATTAATTAAATCTTCAACTTGCAAAAAAACATTTACACTTATCGAAAAATCTTGTAAAATAAAATAAAAAAAAAGTAATTGTTCGTCTTAAGAAGATTTTTGATCAACAACGCGAATGTAGAGTTCAAATTATAAAAAAGATTTTAAGCGATAATCGTAATACTAGATGAAAGCGACATTGTAAAAAAGTTTTGTACAAAAAAAAAAGACGAAATAGTATTTTTGCAACGACAATTTCATTGTTGTCTTCGTAAATAAATTTTGTTAACTCGTAATAATGCGTAGAATTAGTGACAACAATGCGATTAATGCTATTAACATCAATTGCGATAACATATCTTAAATAATCTTATTTAATTATATTAAAGCGTTAACTATTTAATGAAGTTACAATACGAAGTTTGCGAAAATAATAATTTAAGACAAGAAACTCGTAAATGCGACAAATATTGCTCACGTTATAAGAAAAGAAGCGATAGCGATTCACATCAATTCATTGCGTATATATCGATTTCATTATCATTAAAACAAAGCGCTTCTTCTTAATTCTCGCACAAAAACGCTAATGTGTTGAATCAATAAACGCAAAAAGTTAACGTTTAAAAGAGTTTAACAAGTTATCTATGCGACGAATTAAGTGTTAAATCGTATAAAGACGAATTTCAATCGTAGATACTTGTTTGATTCTCTTTTATTCGATTCGAACTCAATTAGCTCTATTAAATTTACATTGATTTTTTTATTTATTTGTACTAATTCGTCTAAGCAATAATAAATAATATTAACTCTTTTTTCGATAAGAGAAATTGCTAGCATTTAGATACATTTTTTTCGTAAAATATATATATAATTACGATTTTTCTTCTTCAAATAGCGCTTTCACAACGATTTTTCTCTTTTGATTTTTCTCTTATTCGATTGTACAAAATCGTAATTATTGTGTTAACAAAAAGACTTCGTTGTCGATGTGATAAAATTAATCTTCGCGACTTTTAATGTGATAACGAGCTTTTTTCGCTTTTGAATCTTCTTCAACAAAGTAAAAAAATCTCGATTGATTCAAACGAAATAAATTTTATCAAAAAATATATTGTAAACATTCTTTAATATCGAAAGATCTTTTTCGAAAATATTGATTACTAAAATTGTGTTGACGATCTTTAAGAGACGATGCGCAAATAACGCTAGATAAGAATTACGAACGTGAACGTAAAAAAGCAATTTTACATAAATGATATAACATATAAATACGATCACAATTAAGATTATTATCAAATGAGCTCAATACAATGTAATGTGATCGAATTCGACATTCGCTTAATTGTATTTATTGAGATTTTAAATTCGACTTGCAACATCATTGTTATTGATCAAGTTTAAAGAAACGAGACTTAATATAACGATAATCAATAAACTAATAAAGATAGTAAAAAGAATGCGAATATATCGAAGAAAAAAGAAAGCGTTTAAATCAAAGTGTTTTAAGATAATTCTATTGAAAAGCTAAAATATACGTGAAATTCAAGATATCGTACTTGAAGAACGTAAAATGATGCGTTGTTCTTTAGATATAAGATAAATTCGAAATTAATTAATATATCGACTTAATATCTTTGCGTTTAAAAAATGATTAAAACTTACTAAATTTGTTTAAGTCTATTTTTAAGAAGAATAAACACACAAATTTTAATAACAAATACGATCATCAATGTAACAAATAACATTAAAAAATTTCCTAGCGAAAGTCTTTGAGCGTATTGTGTTGCTTTTGATGAGACGTAGAACGCAATGCTAGCATTGTCGAACAAAAATATCATTGTTGTCAATATCACTAAATGAATAAAGAGGAAATTAAATAAGAAAAGTTTTTAGATTAACGCTTTAAGTGCTTTCTTTTCATTAGTTATTGTTCGCGTAATCTTCGATAAAAAGAACGTAATTGTAAGACTTTTATGTTGAGCTTCAATTTTTGCTTCTCTTAAGCTTCAATTTTCTTTGCTCTAGTATTGATTCTCTTTTGCTTCAATTTTGTTACATTCTTCGTATTTAGAGTGTCTAATCTTAATACATTGCCAATTATGCGTTTTAATTTAGACGTCATCTTAAATAGTCTTCGACAACGATAACTTCACTAAACTTGCGTATAGACTGGTCGCGTCGAGCCGGGTCATCGAGTTCGAGCCAGGTTCCTGGCCCGCCAAGACCCGATTCGGGTCAGAAATCTTGGCCCAAGTATTCGGGCCAAGTCAAAGGGTAGATATGAAGTACTTAGCGTATAACTTGGCCCAACTCGCCAAGACTCGAAAAATTTAGATTATTTTTAAAAAAGTGCATTAATCAACTTAATCAAGTTGATTAATTTAATTAATTTGTTTATAATATTATATAGTAATGCATTTAGGTACTGCATTTGTACGTTATTTGTGCGTTATTATTTTTAAACTATTTTTAGTA
>JAABUQ010000084.1_pt1 | contig 94094 bp, 89 predicted proteins | sample 5560001 | NCBI WGS metagenome assembly JAABUQ01 (sample SAMN10711888, study PRJNA513371) | rock metagenome | isolation source: Antarctica rocks | place: Antarctica: Victoria Land, Finger Mt nord | collected 2015-12-18
ACATGGAGTGGCCACGGCAACGGTGTGCGCTCTGCTCGGTCTCGATTGTGTGATCTACATGGGCGAGGAGGACATCCGTCGCCAGCAGCCCAACGTGCAGCGCATGCAGCTGCTGGGGGCTCGCGTGGAACCCGTGGGTGCGGGAGCTCGCACGCTCAAGGAGGCCACGTCCGCGGCCATACGCGACTGGGTGACCAACGTGGACAGCACCCATTACGTGATCGGCTCCGTGGTGGGACCCGCGCCCTACCCGGCGCTGGTGCGCGACCTCCAGCGGATCATCGGCGATGAGGCGCGCGCCCAGATGCTCGAGCGCGAGGAGCGCCTGCCCGACCGCGTGGTGGCGTGTGTGGGCGGCGGCTCCAACGCGTTGGGCATCTTCACGGCTTTCCTGGATGACCCCCAGGTACAGCTCATCGGCGTGGAAGCGGGCGGGGAGGGCACAGAAACGCCCCGCCACGGCGCCCCCCTGACCGTCGGCGGGCGCGCCGGCGTGCTGCACGGTTCCCTGTCGGCCATCATGCAGGACGAGGAGGGCCAGATCATCGAGGCGCACTCGATATCCGCCGGGCTGGACTATCCCGGCAGCGGGCCGCAGCACGCCCACCTGCGCGACAGCGGACGCGCGCGCTACGAGGCGGTCACCGACCGCGACGCGGTGGCCGCCTTCCGGCAGGTCACCCGCCTGGAGGGCATCGTCCCCGCGTTGGAGACGGCGCACGCCCTGGCCTGGGTGCTCGCCCGCCGCGACGGAGATCTGGACCTGGTGTGCCTGTCCGGTCGAGGCGACAAGGACCTCGCCGAGGTACTGGCTCAGGAGTGAGCGTCGAGCGCGGACACGGCGCGCCTGCGGCCGCGGTTCCCGGGGCCACCGCGCGGCACGTCGGCTCGCCCATCGCCGACGCCTTCGCCGCTCGAGTCGGGTCGGCCGCGTTGATGCCCTACCTGATGGGCGGCTTTCCCACCCTGGAGCTATCGCGCGATATCGGGCTGGCCTGCGCGGATGCCGGCGCCGACGTGCTCGAGCTCGGCGTGCCCTACTCCGATCCCCTCGCCGACGGTCCGGTGATCCACGAGGCCGGGACCCGGGCGCTCGCGGCGGGCGCAACGCTCGCAGGCGTGCTGGACGTGGCCCGGGCACTGTCCCCGCGCGTCCCCGTGGTGCTCATGTGCTACGCGAACCAGGTGCTGGCCAGTGGGGCGCGGGCCTTTGCCCAGCGCTTGGCCGAGGCCGGCGCCAGCGGTCTGATCGTGCCTGACCTCCCCCTCGAGGAGGCACCCGAGGTGCTGAGCGCCTGCGACGAGGCGACCATCGACCTGGTGCCGTTGGTGGCCCCGACAACGCCCCCGCAGCGGCTGGCGGCCATCGGCGGCCGGGCCCGTGGATTTATGTATACGGTGTCGGTGGTCGGCACCACCGGCGAACGGGTCGCGCTGTCTGACCGGTTCGCCGAGGTGGTCAGACGCGCACGCGCCGCCACCAACGTGCCCGTGGCCCTCGGCTTCGGGATCAGTACACCCGACCACGTCCGCCAAGCGGCCGCCGCGGGAGCCGACGGCGTGATCGTGGGCACGCGCCTGGTCCGCGAGGCGGGCGAGGCGGACGACCCCGCTCATGCCGTGGGCCGCCTGGTGCGCACCCTCGGTGATGCCCTGAACCGTTGAGGGCACCCACGTCAGGGCGGCAAGGTTCGCTCGCTAGGATGCCGCCCGATGGGACTGCTGCTCACCACCACCGTCGGCCTGATTCTGTGGATCGTCCTGTGGGCGTTGGGAACCAAGGGCTTTGATGCCTTCCTGCTCACCGCCCTGATCATCATGGTGGGGGCGGGAGCCCGCATTCTCACCGGGTACCTGCCCGGGCGCCGCGCCTAGCGCACGCCGCCCGCTCCCCGATGATTGGGTCACGGGCCCCCAGACGATCCGCGAGCACGCCGGCGCACGTAGCACCGCCTTCAGCGGCCGCCCGCATGACCGTGGTCGCGCTGGCCGTTGCGCTGGCCTCGGGGCTCGCCGGGTGTGGCGGCGTCTCGAGCAGCGCTGCCACCACTACGCAGCTGACGGTCTATTCCAGCCTGCCCCTTCAGGGCGCCTCCCAGGCCGCGTCGGCGGCCATCGTCGACGGAGAGAAGCTCGCCCTCGCGCAGGCCCGCGGTCGCATCGGATCGTTTCGCATCAGCTTCGTATCTCAGGACGACTCTGACCCGCTGCGCGGAAGGTGGGACCCGGGTCAGACGGCTGCGGCCGCGAAGACGGCGGCTCAGGATCGGTCTGCGATCGCCTATCTGGGCGAGTACGACTCGGGAGCCAGCGCCATCTCCCTGCCGCTGATGAACGCCGAGCAGGTGCTTCAGCTCAGCCCCGGCAGCCCCTACATCGGGCTGACTTCCTCTCAGGATGCCGGACAGGACGAGCCGGACCGCTTCTACCCGTCTGGCGTACGTACCTTCGGGCGTCTGTCGCCCAGCGATCGTCTGCAGGCCCGGGCCCAGGCCCGCCTCATGCACGGTCTGGGCGTGCACATGCTCTACGTGCTCAGCGACCAGGATCCGTTTCAGGTCTCGCTCGCGTCGCTTGTCGCTGCGGCGGCTCGGCGCGCGGGCATTCGGGTGGTGGGCAACGATGTCGTGCCCACCGCGACGGCGACTGACTTCGCCGGGCAGACCAACAAGGTGACCGCCAGCAAGGCGAGTGCAGTTTTCTTCGCAGGTGCCCCGGCCAGCGGCACCGTCTCGCTGTGGCAGCAACTCGCCGCCTCCTCGCCGCGCCTGCGGCTGTTCGGGTCGAGCACTCTCGCGCAGGCATCCTTCACCAGTCGGCTGGGGCCCGTCGGGGCCCGCACCTACCTGACCACCCCGATGTTGCCCCTGGGCGCCTATCCGCCTGCAGCTCAGCGGGTGCTGGGCGACTACCGCAGGGTCTTCGGCCTGGTTCCGCGCCCCGAGGCGCTGCTCGGCTATGAGGCCATGGCGCTCGTTCTGGAGTCCATCCGCAGAGCCGGTCGTCACGGCAATGACCGCCACGCGGTGATCAATAAGTTCTTCTCGGTTGGCACGCGCGACTCGGTGCTCGGTCGCTACTCGGTACTCCGCAGCGGGGACACCACGCTCTCACGCTTTGCCGTGGATCGTGTTCGTCAGGGCCGCCCGGTCTTCTACCGCCTGATCGGCTAGCCGATCAGGCGCTCACCTCGCTAGCCCAGCGCGGCCGACAGGGCACCGCCGAGCTGAGGGTGGCGAAACGCGTAGCCCAGGACGAGCGCCTTGGCGGGGAGTACGCGTGCGCCGGTGGTGACCATCTCGGCCATGTCGCCGTAGAGCAGGCGCAGCGCGGCCCCGGGAAGCGGGGCGATGGCGGGCCGGTGAAGCGCGTGGCCGAGCGCCCGGGCGAATTCACGGTTGCTGACCGGCTCGGGGGCGGTCGCGTTGACCGCGCCACTCCAGCTGTCCCCGTCGAGGGCGGCCACGATCATGCCCACCAGGTCGTCGCGGTGGATCCAGGACATGAACTGGCGCCCGCCCGCAACGGGCCCGCCCACCCCGGCCCGGAATGGGGGCAGCATTGTCTTCAGGGCCCCGCCGCCGGCATCGAGAACGATCCCGGTGCGCACGCGCACCAACCGGATGCCCAGCTGAGTGGCCGCCTGCGCCTCGCGCTCCCAGGCCACACACACCTCGGCCAGAAAGCCGCTACCGGGAGGCGCCTCCTCGTCGATCGGCTCGTCGCCGCGCGCCCCGTAGTAACCGATCGCCGAAGAGCTGACGAGCACCTTCGGCTTGGGATCGCAGGCCTGCAGGCCCGCGATCAGGTTGCGGGTGCCCTCGACGCGGCTGTCGCAGATCGTGCGCTTGGCGGTCGCGCTCCAGCGCTGCGCGACGTTCTCCCCCGCCAGGTGAACCACAGCGTCGCGGCCGCTCAGAGCCACCGCAGGCGCGGGCTGGGAATACAGGTCCCATTCGTGCGCCGTCACGCCCAGGCTCTCCTGGGCGCGAGCCGCGTCGCGGGAGAGAACGGTGATCTCGTCGCCGCGCCCCAGCAGCTCGGCGACCAGGCGCGAGCCGATCAGACCGGTGGCTCCGGTGATGGTTACGCGCATGATCGCCCTCCTCAGGGGGTGGTGTGGATTCGTTCGCCGGCGGCCGGCCCCACGTCCGCGGGCGCGTAGCCGAGCTCCGCGCCCGCCACGGCGGTGCCGGCCAGGCGGGCCTGGTCGGCCACGGCGGCGGCGACGGCGGGTGCGACATCCCGGTTGAACACAGACGGGATGACGTAGTCCTCGCGCAGCTCGGATTCGTCGACGATGTCGGCGATGGCCTGCGCCGCCGCCGTTTTCATCGCCTCGCTGATCGCACCTGCGCGCACGTCCAGAGCGCCACGGAAGATTCCCGGGAAGCAGAGCACGTTGTTTATCTGGTTGGGGTAGTCAGAGCGTCCGGTGGCCAGGATGCGCACGTAGGGTGCGGCCTCCTCGGGCGACACCTCGGGGTTGGGATTGGCCATGGCGAAGACCATCGCGTCGCGGTTCATGCGCGCCAGCGCGTCAGCGGGGAGCACGCGCGCACCCGACAGCCCAATGAGCAGGTCGGTGCCCTCGATCACATCGACGGGGGAGCCGCTGCGCCGCTCCGGGTTGGTCACCTCTGCGAACCAGCGCTTGGTGGGGTTCATGCTCGCGTCCTGGTAGTCAGATCGCTCGGTGTGCACGGCCCCGCGCGAGTCGGCTCCGATGATCTCCCGGACACCGGCCGTGAGCAGGATGCGCGTCACCGCGATGCCCGCAGCTCCGAGCCCGATGACCAGCACGCGCAGGTCGCCCAGGCGCCGGCCGGTCAGCTTGACCGCGTTGAGCACGGCGGCAAGCACCACGACCGCGGTGCCGTGCTGATCGTCGTGAAAGACGGGGATGTCGAGCTCGCGGCTGAGACGCTCCTCGATCTCAAAGCAGCGCGGCGCCGAGATGTCCTCCAGGTTGATGCCCCCGAAGGCCGGCGCGATCAGCCTGACCGCCTGCACGATCTCGTCCGTATCGGTGGTGTCCAAGCAGATCGGGAAGGCGTCGACCCCGCCGAACTCCTTGAACAGGCAGGCCTTGCCCTCCATTACCGGCATGGCCGCCCGGGGCCCGATGTCGCCCAGGCCCAGCACGGCGCTGCCGTCAGAGACCACGGCCACGGTGTTGCGCTTGATCGTGTACTGAAAGGCCCGGTCGGGATCCTCGGCAATGGCCAGACAGACGCGGGCCACACCCGGCGTGTAGGCCATCGAGAGATCGTCGCGCGTCTTGAGGGGGTGCTTGTTGTGCTGCTCGATCTTGCCGCCGAGATGCATCATGAACGTGCGGTCGGTGGTGTCGACGATCTGCGCGGCCGGCACACCCGCCACGGCCGCCACGATCTGCTCACCGTGGGCGAGACCAGCCGTGTCCACGGTGATGTCGCGCACGCTCTGGCCCCCGTCGACTTCGACCAGGTCCACGGCGCCGATCACCCCGCCGGCGTCTCCGATGGCCGAGGCGACGCGCCCGAGCATGCCCGGCTCATGGCCGATCCTCACCCGGATCGTGAGGCTGTACTGCGCGCTGGGCGTGACGGGGGGCAAGGCGACTCCTGGTCGGTCGGGGAGGCCGCATGTTATGTCAGCGTCGGCGCCGCCCAGTCGCCCTAGAGTGGGCGACCGTGGCCACCGGGACGACAGGGCAGCAGGCGAACGGTTCCCCGGCGCCCCGCCCGGTACCGCGAGCGTCCGGCGACGCGTCCGCGCAGGGCGAACCTGCGCTTTTTCTCATCGACGGCGCCAGCCTGGTCTATCGCGCGTTCTTCGCGTTGCCCGAGTCGATCGCCACGTCGACCGGCGTGCCCACCAACGCCATCTTCGGGTTCGCCTCGATGCTGGTCAAGATCGTCAGCGAGTACGGCGTGCGTCCCACCCTGGTCGTGTGGGATGCGGGCAGCAGCGGACGCAAGGAGGTCTACGCGGAATACAAGGCCCAACGCTCCTCGCGCCCCGACCTGCTGCGCCAGCAGTGGCCGGCAATGGAGCCGCTGGTGGAGGCCTTTGGTTACCGCAACGTTCAGGTCGACGGGTACGAAGCGGACGACGTGATCGCCTCCATGGCCGAGCGCGCCCGCGACGCCGGAGTCCCGGTGATGATCGTCACCGGCGACCGCGACGCCTTTCAGCTCATCGACGAGCACGGTCTCGTCCGTGTGATGGCCACGTCGCGGGGGATCACCGATACCAAGATCTATGACCGTCAGGCCGTGGTCGATCGTTACGGCATCCCCCCGGAGTTGATCCCCGACTTCTACGGCCTCAAGGGGGACACGTCAGACAACATCCCGGGCGTTCCCGGGATCGGTGACAAGACAGCGTCCGAGCTGTTGCGCCGCTTCGGCACCCTTGAGGACGTGCTCGCGCACGTCGACGAGATCAGCGGCGCCAAGCGCAAGGAGAACCTCGTCGCCCACGCTGACGACGCTCGCATCTCCAAGCACCTGGCCACCGTGCAGCGCGACATCGCCGTTGACTTCGACGCCCGGGCCGAGCTGGTCCGCGAACCCGACCGCTCGCGCCTGCGTGCGGTGTTCCGCGAGTACGAGCTGCGCGACCCCCTACGACGCCTGGAGGACGCGCTGGGCAGCGCGCAGGCCGCCGCACCTGCCCCCGTGGCCGAGCAGCGACTGCAGGTCGCCGTGCGCGAGGGCGCGTCACGCGATCTGCAGCGCCTGGCCCAGGGCGCCGCCGTCGACGAGGAGATCGTCCTCGCGGTGCGCGCCCCGGAGGTGCCCGAGGATGCTCTCTTCGTCGAGGAGGCAACCTGGCGGTTTGCCGCCACCACGATCGACCCGCCCACCGGCCGTCCTCCCGCAGTGGTCCTGACCGGCGAGTGCGAGGGGCCGCCGGAGGTGGTCCGTGCCTGTGGCGCACGCGCCGTGGTGGCCCACGATGCCAAGGCCCTGCAGGAGGTGCCCCCCGGCTTGGTTCACGACACCCTGCTGGGTGCCTACCTGCTCGAACCGGCGCGCCGCGGCTATCCCCTGGCCGAGCTGTGCGAGGAGCGGGGCCTGGCCGTCGACGTGGCTGACGCTGCCGCGGCCGAGGCCGTGGAGGTCGCCGCGCTCGCTGCCTGGCAGCGCGCGCAGATCGTCGAGCGCGGCCTGCAGGGCGTGATGTCTGACATCGAGCTGCCCCTGGTGAGGGTTCTGCGTGACATGGAGGTGCTCGGGGTCAAGCTCGACATCGCCCGCCTCGAGCAGATCACCGAGCGGGTGCGCACCGAGGTGACCGACCTCGAGCGCCAGATCTTCGCCCTCGCCGGAGAGGAGTTCGTGATCGGCTCTCCCCAGCAGCTGGGTGAGGTCCTGTTCGTCAAGCTCGGGCTGTCGCGCAAACGGCGCGGCAAGACGGGGTTCTCCACCGACGCCCGCGTGCTGCAGGCCATTCGCGGCGAGCACGAGATCGTGGAGCACATCGAGCGATGGCGTGAGCTGAACACGCTGACCAAGACCTATCTGGACGTGCTGCCCCAGCTCGCCGACCAGAGTTCGCGCATCCACACCACCTTCCTGCAGACGGTTGCCCAGACGGGACGACTGTCGAGCACCAACCCCAACATGCAGAACGTGCCCGTGCGCACGGCGCTGGGCCGGGAGATCCGGGGATGCTTCGAGGCCGAGCAGGGTGACGTGCTGCTCTCGGCCGACTACTCGCAGATCGAGCTGCGGGTGCTCGCCCACGTGGCGGACGAGCCGGTGCTCAAGGAGATCTTCCGCCGCGGGGAGGACGTCCACACGGCCACGGCCTCGCAGGTCTTCGGGGTGGGCGCCGAGGACATCGACCCGGGCATGCGCTCGAAGGCCAAGATGATCAACTACGGCATCGTCTACGGGCTGTCGGACTTCGGGCTGGCCGACCGCCTGAACATCCCGCGCGAGGAGGCAAGGCTGTTCATCGAGGCCTATCTGAAGCGTTTCGGGCGCGTGGCGGCGTTCATGGCCGAGACGATCGAGCACGCGCGTGAGGAGGGCCACGTCAAGACCCTGTGGGGGCGTCGGCGCCAGATACCCGAGCTGCGGGCGCGTAACTACCAGGTGCGCACGCTGGGTGAACGGCTCGCCGTCAACACGGTGATCCAGGGCAGTGCGGCGGACATCATCAAGCTCGCCATGGTCCGCTGTCACGGGGCTCTGGCCGAGAGCGAAATGCGCACGCGCCTCATCCTGACCATCCACGACGAGCTCCTGTTCGAGGGTCCTGTCGAGGAGATCACACGAGCCAGCGAGCTGGTGAGTCGTGAGATGGTGGGCGTGTGGGACCACGATCCTCCGCTTGGCGTGGACATCGGCAGCGGTCGCAACTGGCTCGAGGCCAAGTGAGCCGTGCGGTGGGAGCGGCGCGCTGATGGGCCGCGGTCTGGCCACGGCGCTGTCGCTGGGCGCCGGTGTGCTGGTGGCCATGCAGGCGCCGATCAACGGTCGCCTGGGCCGCTCGCTGGGACCCTTTCAGGCGGCGTCGGTGTCTTTTCTCATCGGCCTGTTGCTGCTGGTCGCCCTGGCCGCGCTCAGCGGCGGCGGCCTGGGCCCGATCGTGCGCACGGGGCACCAGCCGTGGTGGTACCTGCTGGGTGGCCTGCTGGGCGCGGCCTACGTGACGGTCGCCCTGACCACGGTCGCACGCTTGGCGTAGGCGGAGTCACGGCGGCCACGATCGGCGGGCAGCTGACCATGGCCGTGGTGGTGGACCACTTCGGCCTGCTCGGCGTTGACCGCCACCCGGTCAACATCGCGCGGGTGGCGGGCCTGGCGATGCTCGCCGCCGGGACGTATCTCGTTGTGCGCAACTGACAGCGAAGCCGACTGTTCGGTGGGCCCTCGAGCGCCGGGCCTCGTCGTGCGCGCCTGAGCACGACGCCGCCTATCCGACGGGCGGTCGAGCGCCGCGCGAACCGCGACCGGTCACCCGCCTTGACCCTCGCGGCGCCGATCAGGCTGCCGCGACCGCCCACGGGCGGGACGCGAAGCCCAGGCCCGTCTCCTGGGCGAAGGAGGGGTGAGCCACCGACAGATAACGGTTGAAGGCCCGGTCGCTGAGCGCCGGCCGGTCCAGCGCGACGAGCAGAGCATCCAGGGCGGGGCTTCCCGCCAGGCGACCCACGGCATGCTGCGTGTTGAGCAGCCAGCGGTAGGCCCAGGCGTGCTGATCACTGAACGCCGCGTAGCGTTCAAGCGCGGTTACCCGGTGCATGCGCCCCTTGACCACCGCGCGCAACTCCCGCCCACACGCGAGCCCGAAGTAGAACGCCGTGCGGATCCCCTCGGCGGTCAACGGCAGGCAGTGTCCCGCGGAGTCCCCCACGAAGAACACGCCGTCCTCCACCGCCGGGCGCAACCGATGAGGTATCCAGTTGCCCTGATAGCCCTCGGGGGCGAGGCCCAGATCACCCGCGAGGCGCACGGTGGGCGCCTTGACGTGGTCGCGCGGCTCGAAGGAGCCCACCCCCACGCGCAGCTCATCGCCAGCGGGAAAGCTCCAGCTGTAGCCGGCTCTGATGTAGCCCGGATCGATCCAGATCTCAAGCTCGCGGCCGGTCCCGGGCGGATGAACCTCCAGGCCGCGAGAGAGGCGCGCGCGTCGCCTCCGGCCCTGCTTCTCGGCGCCCTGGTGTGGTGGGGCGGCCCGATCACCGCTGGCCAGCACGCGCTTCCACCCGAGCGCGTCAACCACGAGAGGGCTGCGGATGTCCCCGCGGTCGGTGTGCACGATATGGGCGCCTCCCGGGGCCCGCGCGCGACCGATCGACCTCACTGTTGCGGTCTCGACCTCGGCGTCGCCCTGTTCACGCAGGAGCGCACACAGCTCGCGGTAGTCAAAGGTCGAGAAGCTCCAGGGCAGGGTGTAGTCCAAGCGGCGCCGCGGCGTGTGGGTCACCAGCGTGTCGAAGGTCTGGCGCACCGACCCCTGCAGGTGTAGGGCTTCCAACCAACGCGTGGGAGCGCCGCAGGCTGACGTCTGGCGCTCTCCGACCTCGTAGCGATCGAGCATCAGCACGTCGGCGCCTGACCCCGCCAGCTCGCGGGCGACCGTCAGTCCGGCGAAGCTCGCACCGCACACCAGGACGTCGCAGTCACGCTCCAGCCGGGTGCGCTGCGCACCGCGCTTGGTCGCTCTGATGGGCATCGCTCGCCCATATTAGGTGCGCCCGCGAGGCTTCGCCGGGGGGCGGTCGGGGCCATGCGGACCCCCGCGTCTGCGCTACCCTTCGCCAGGTGCAAGTGATGACCGAGGCTCCCCAGGCGAAGGTGGTTGACGGCTCCGACGGGCTCCTGCTGGAGATCGACGGGCAGATCGTTCCCAACTACGACGCGACCCTGCGCCCGTTCGACGAGGGCGAGGTGGTGACCGGTCACGTCGTCCGCATAGACCGCGACGAGGTGCTGGTCGACATCGGCTACAAGTCCGAAGGGGTCATTCCGGCCAACGAGCTGTCGATCCGCAAGTCCGTCGACCCTCACGAAGAGGTCGAGATGGGCGAAGAGGTCGACGCGCTGGTGCTGACCAAGGAGGATCAGGACGGGCGTCTGATCATGTCCAAGAAGCGTGCCCGCTTCGAAAAGGCATGGCGACGCATCGAGGCTGCGGCCGAGAGTGGAGAGCCGGTGGAGGGGACGGTCATCGAGGTCGTCAAGGGGGGCCTGATCATCGATCTCGGCGTGCGTGGGTTCCTGCCCGCCTCGCTGGTCGACATCCGCCGCGTCCCCAACCTGGATGAGTACATGGGCACCCGCATCGAGACCAAGGTGATCGAGCTCAACCGCTCGCGCAACAACGTGGTGCTTTCCCGCCGCGCGGTCCTGGAGGAGGAACGCAAGGAGGTCCGCCAGCAGATACTTGATCGCCTGCAGCCCGGCCTCGTGGTCGAAGGCCAGATTTCGAACATCGTCGATTTCGGCGCCTTCGTGGACCTCGACGGGATCGACGGCCTGATCCACATCTCCGAGCTCTCGTGGTCGCACGTCAACCATCCCAGCGAGGTGCTGTCGATTGGCGAGACCGTGCAGGTCAAGGTGCTGGATATCGACCGCAGTCGCCAGCGCATCTCGCTGGGTCTCAAGCAGACTCAGGAGGATCCGTGGCAGCGCATCGTCGAGACCTACAACATCGGCGATGAGCTCGAGGGGCGCGTGACCAAGGTCGTGACCTTCGGAGCCTTCGTGGAGATCCTGGACGGGGTGGAGGGTTTGGTGCACATCTCTGAGCTCGCCGCCCACCACGTGGAGAACCCCCGTGAAATCGTCCAACCCAGCGACGAGATTCGGGTCAAGATCCTGGAGATCGACTCCGACCGGCGTCGCCTGTCGCTGTCGGCCAAGCGGGTCGAAGGTCAGTTTCTGCCCCTCGTCCGCCCGGAGGACTCGGAGGGTGTGGCCGGCGAGGAGACGCCGGCTCTCGGGCTCTCTGAGGAGGTCTTTGCCGGTGACGATGCGGCGCAGCTCGCGCGCGAAGAGAACGGCGCGGTGGTCACGGCCGCTGAGCCTGGCGCGGCTGAGCCTGCGGGCGCGGCTGAGCCTGGCGCGGCTGAGCCTGCGGGCGCGGCTGAGCCTGGCGCGGCTGAGCCTGCGGGCGCGGCTGAGCCTGCGGGCGCGGCTGAGCCTGACGCAGCAACCGAACGTCCGGTCGATGCGGAGCCGCTGCAGCCGGTCAGCGACTCAGTCCAAACCTGAAGCGCGGCGACCGGCAGCGGGGGCGCGGACCGCGCGTGTCGCCTGGTGGCCATGTCCAGCACCCGTGAACCTCAGCCCCCGTTCGTAGGCCTGACCGGAGGTTTGGGGGCGGGCAAGTCCACCGCGCTGGAGGCACTGCGTGACCTCGGAGCCGAGGTTCTGTCAAGCGACAGCGTCGTGCACGAGCTGTACGGCGCTCCGGAGGTGCGCGACCCCGTGGTGTCGCGGTGGGGAGCCACCGTGATGCGCGACGGTGCCGTCGATCGCGAGGCGGTGGCCCGGCGCGTGTTTGGCGAGCCGTCTGAGCGCCAGTGGCTGGAGGCCCTGCTCTGGCCACTGGTGGCCCAGCGCGTGGTCGCCTGGCGCTTGCGGGTCAGCGCTCGCCGTCCTGCGCCGCGCGCGGTCGTGGTGGAGACGCCCCTGCTCTTCGAGGCCGGAATGGACGGCGCCTACGACGCGACAGTCGCCGTGGTCTCGACCGAGGAAGTACGGAGAGAGCGCGCGGCGAGCAGGGGGCATGCCCTCGTTGATGAGCGCTCCGCGCGACAGCTCTCCCAGGAGGAGAAGGCGAGGCGTGCGACGTTCGCCGTTCACAACGACGGCAGTGTGGAGGAGCTCGAGCACAAGCTGTCGGCCATTCTTGACAAGCTGGGCCGATGAGCTCGCCGCCCACTTCGCGCGCCCCCCACGCGCGGACGACCTCGACGCCTCGGGTCAGGCGAGACGCACGTTCACCTCGGCACGTGCATCAGGCGCCGGCCCCGCGGCGGCGGTTGAGGATTGCCGGTCTGCTCGTCGCGCTCGCGGTGGCGGCTCTGCTCATCGTCCCTCACCTGAACCACGCCGTGCGAGACATCGCGCTCCCCCTGCGCAACCAGGACATCATCCGTCAGCAGGCGGCGCTGAAGCATCTGGATCCGGCGCTGATCGCCGCGGTGATCTACGCAGAGACCAGGTTCAACCCGCGACGCTCGCCCACCGGGGCCGAGGGCCTGATGCAGATCGAGCCCGCGACAGCCACCTTCCTGGCCCGACTTTCGCACGGCTACCGCTTTCAGGTCAGCGACCTGGCCACGCCGCAGGTGAACATCGCCTACGGAAGCTACTACCTGCGCTATCTCCTGGACCACTTCCGCGGCAACGACGACCTGGCCGTGGCCGCCTACAACGGCGGAATGGCCAACGTCGACCGCTGGGTCGCGCGAGCCCATGCGCAAGGGCACAGCCTGACCGTGGCGGCCATCCCCTTTCCCGAGACGCGGTCCTACGTGCAGCGTGTGCTCAAGGCGCGCGGTGACTACCGCGCCGCCTACCCCCGCCAGCTCGGGCTCGGCTAGAGCGAGCTCGTCGAGGCCCGTGGGGCCCGCGCCCCTGGGCAACAACACGTGTGGTCCTCCATCTCCTAGCGTCGCCACCCGGACGCGGCGCTCGCCTGACGGCGCGCCGCCGGGTCCGGCCAGCGCTTCCCGACGCAAGGACCACGCTGTCACGTTTTCGCATTCCCGCCGCTGCCCGGGCGGCGACGCGGGCAAGGCCGAGGCGAAGTTCGTGAAGGCGCTGCGAAAGCACGGTTGCCAGTTCGGCCGATGATGGCCGCCTGACCGCCGAACGCCCTGCCCGTCACGGCGGGGTCGTCGCGGGTTCTGGCCGCCGCGGGAGCTCTCCTGTCGCGGCGCTACGGTTATGAGGGACCCGGGCCCGTGCTCGCCACGCTGGCCTGGGTCTCCTTACCATGCCCGCGTTCAAGCTCGACAGCGCCTTCACGCCCACCGCCGATCAGCCGCGGGCGATCGAGCAGTTGGCCGAGAGCATCGAGCGCGGTGAGCGCTTCTCCACCCTGCTGGGGGCCACGGGCACCGGCAAGACGATGACCATGGCCGGGGTGATCGAGGCAGTTCAGCGCCCGACGCTGGTGATGGCCCACAACAAGACGCTCGCCGCGCAGCTGTGCAACGAGTTCCGCACGTTCTTTCCCGACAACGCGGTCGAGTACTTCGTGTCCTACTACGACTACTACCAGCCGGAGGCCTACGTGCCCTCGCGCGACCTCTACATCGAGAAGGACTCGGCCATCAACCAGGAGGTTGACCGTCTGCGCCACGCCGCCACGGCGGCGGTGTTCGCGCGCCGCGACGTGATCGTGGTCGCGTCGGTGTCCTGCATCTTCGGCCTCGGCTCGCCCGAGACCTACGAGATGAACATGCAGATCCTGCGCCGCGGGGAGGTCATCGACCGTGATCAGCTGCTGCGCAAGCTGGTCTCGATCCAGTACACCCGCAACGACACCGCCCTCTCGCGCGGCACCTTCCGGGTACGCGGCGAGACACTGGAGGTGTTTCCCGCCTACGCGGAAACCGCCTTTCGGGCCATCATGTTCGGTGACGAGGTCGAGCGCCTGCAGCACTTCGACCCGCTCACCGGGGAGCTGATCGCCGACGATCTCGAGCACGTGGCCATCTGGCCGGCGACCCACTACAACGTCAAGGAGGGCACCGTCGAGGCTGCGGTGGCCGAGATCGGCCGGGAGCTCAACGCACGCTGTGAGGAGCTCGAGTCCGAGGGCAAGCTGCTGGAGTCACACCGTCTGCGCCAGCGCACGCAGTACGACATGGAGATGCTCAGGGAGATGGGCTTCTGCTCGGGCATCGAGAACTACTCGCGCATCCTGGACGGTCGCCGGCCGGGCGACCGGCCCTACTGCCTGATCGACTACTTCCCCAAGGACTTCGTCTGTCTGATCGACGAGTCCCACCAGACCGTGCCCCAGATCGGCGGCATGTTCGAGGGCGACCGTTCCCGCAAGCGGACACTCGTCGATTACGGCTTTCGCCTGCCCAGCGCCATGGACAACCGCCCGCAGACCTTCGATGAGTTTCTCTCCATCACTCCACAGCTGATGTTCGTCTCGGCCACGCCCGGCGGATACGAGCGCACCCGCTCAGGGCGCGTGGTCGAGCAAATCGTCCGGCCCACCGGGATCGTGGATCCCGAGGTGCAGGTACGTGCCACGCGTAATCAGATCGACGACCTGATGAACGAGGTGCGCCAGCGGGTGGGTCGCAACGAGCGCGTGCTGGTGACCACGCTGACCAAGAAGATGTCCGAGGACCTGACCGGTTACCTGCTGGAGATGGGGTTCAAGGTGCGCTACCTGCATTCGGAGATCGACACCCTCGAGCGCATCCAGATCATCCGCGACCTGCGCCTGGGCGAATACGACGTGCTGGTGGGAGTCAACCTCCTGCGTGAGGGCCTGGATCTGCCCGAGGTCACCCTGGTGGCCATCCTCGACGCCGACAAGGAGGGCTTCCTGAGGGGGGAGACCTCGCTGATCCAGACCATCGGGCGAGCCGCGCGCAACATCGAGGGCAAGGTGATCATGTACGCCGACAAGGAGACCGCGGCCATGCGGGCGGCCATCGAGGAGACCGATCGCCGCCGCGAGATCCAGGTCGCCTACAACGAGGAGCACGGCATCACCGCGTCGACGATCGTCAAGGGGATCTCGGACATCGCCGAGTTCCTCACCCAGGAGTCCAAGGTCCCGCGGGGGCGCGGGCGCCGTCGACCCAAGCGCACGGAGGGCATGCCCGAGCACGAGCTCGAGCGCCTGGTGGTGGAGCTCGAGGAGGAGATGCTGGCGGCGGCGGAGGACCTGCGCTTTGAATACGCCGCGCAGCTGCGCGACGAGCTGCGCGACCTGCGGCGTGATCTACGGGACGTGCAGGCCTCCGAGGCACCTGCGGGCGCCTGACGGCACTGCCGCGCAGGCCTTTCGCTACGCTTGGCCGCGCCCGCGCCACCGTGCCGGCGGCGACCGCCACCACCGGAGGCTAACTTGGAACTCGACCGCCAGACCATCGAGAAGCGCGACTTCCCCATCGGCCGCCGGGGGTATGAGCCCGAGGCCGTCGATTCCCACCTCGAGCGAGTCGCCGAGCAGGTCGAGGCCCTGCGCCGCGGGGCCAGCCACCAGCAACCAGCCGGGCAATCCCTCGCCGCCGCCGCGTCGACTCAGGTGCAGGCGATCGTCGAGGCGGCGGAGGCCACCGCCGCCGACATTCAGCGCCAGGCCGAGGCCGAGGCCCAGCGCGTGCGCCAGGAGGCCGAGGGCAAGGCTGAGCAGACCCGCGAGGAGGCCGTCACGCGTGCGCGCAGCCACGTGGAATCGGTCAATGAGGCGGCGTCCGCCATGCTCCAGCGCGTCGAATCGATGGAGAACGAGCTGGGCGCGCTCATCGAGAGTCTGCGCACCGGTGGGCAGCGGCTCAGCGGCGACCTCTCGGCCCTGCAGCAGGGCATGGGCGACCTGTACGAGGCCGCCGGCCAACGCGGCGCGGGCACGCAGGCGGGCGCCGCCTCAGAGTCGGTGTCGCGTGGGGGCGACTCGCACTCCGAGGACCAGCGCACCACGCCACCGGTCGGCGCATCCGAACCCTTAGGGGCGGCCGCCCACGGCGCACCGGGAGAGCCGCCGACCGCGGAGCAGCTCGCCGCCCCGGCGGCTGGGGGCACGTCCGCGGCGGGCGCCTCCTCCCGGGCAGCGCCCGATGAGGCTGCCCCCGCGCGCGACGACCTGGACGGTGCCCGCCTGATCGCCCTGAACATGGCTCTCAACGGCCAGCCGCGCGACGAGGCCGACCGTTACCTGGCCGAGAACTTCGAGCTCTCTGACCGCCACGGCCTGCTCGACGAGGTCTACGCAGCGGTCGAGAGCTGACGCTTCCGACGGCCGCCACGGCGGTTGTCCGCAAAGTGCGGGCCGACGCGGCGCTGCTCCACAGCGAACGTCTGTTCGCCCACCTACAATAGGGTCGATGCCGGTCTCCGACCGCATAGTCGTCTCTGGGGCGCGGGCGCACAACCTGCGCAACATCTCGCTGACCCTGCCGCGCGACGCTCTGGTCGTCATCACCGGGCTGTCGGGATCGGGTAAGAGCTCGCTCGCCTTCGACACGATCTACGCGGAGGGCCAGCGGCGCTACGTGGAGTCTCTGTCAGCGTACGCGCGCCAGTTCCTCGGGCAGATGGACAAGCCCGACGTCGACTCCATCGAGGGTCTGTCGCCCGCCATCTCGATCGATCAGAAGACCACCTCGCGCAATCCCCGCTCGACGGTGGGCACGGTAACCGAGATCTATGACTACCTGCGGTTGCTGTGGTCGCGGGTGGGCAAACCCCACTGTCCGACCTGTGGGCGCCCGATCACCGGGCAGTCGGCCGAGCAGATCATCGACCAGGTGATGGAACTGCCGGAGGGGACACGGTTCATGGTCCTGGCTCCCATCGTGCGGGGACGCAAGGGGGAGTACGGCAAGCTGCTGGGTGACCTGCGCACAGACGGCTTCGCGCGGGTCAAGGTCGATGGTCAGCTGCGCATGCTCGACGAGCAGATCGAGCTCGACAAGAAGTACAAGCACGACGTGTCGGTCGTGGTCGACCGCCTGGTCATGCGCCACGACCTGCGCAAGCGCCTGGCCGACTCGATCGAGACCGCAGTCGCCCTGGCCGACGGCCTCGTTGAGATCGAGATGGTGGCGCGCGCTCCTGACACCGAGCCTGCGTCCACGCTGGTGTTCTCCGAGAGGTTCGCCTGCCCTGTGCACGGCCCCTCGCTGGTCGAGTTGGAACCGCGCATCTTCTCCTTCAACTCGCCCCATGGGGCGTGCGAGCGCTGCACGGGACTCGGTTCCCAGATGGAGATCGATCCCGAGCTGGTCGTGCCCGACCGCTCGCTGTCCATCGGTGAGGGCGCGCTGGCTCCGTGGGCGGGCAGCGCGTCCAGCTACTACGAGCAGATCACCGAGGCCATCGCCCAGCGTTACCGGGTTGATCTGGACGCGGCGTGGGAGAGCCTGCCATCCGTTGCGCAGAACCTGTTCCTGCACGGGACAAACGGCGAGCCGCTGCAGGTGACCTATCGCAACCGCTACGGGCGTCGCCGCTCCTACGCCACCCGCTTTGAGGGCATCGTCCCCAACCTGGAGCGCCGCTACCGCGAGACCGACTCGGAGTGGGCGCGCGAGAAGATCGAGGAGTTCATGTCGCTGCGCCCGTGCCCGGCATGCGGCGGCGCACGCCTGCGCCCCGAGTCGCGGGCGGTGCTGGTGGCCGGAACCCCGATCGAGAAGTTCTGCGCCCTGTCGGCCCGGCGGGCCCTGCGTTGGCTGGCCGACGTGCAGCTCTCGGACACCGACCGTCACGTCGCGCGGCTGATCCTGCGTGAGATCGAGGAGCGGCTGCGCTTCTTGGAGAACGTGGGCATCGGCTACCTGTCCATGGACCGTGCCGCCGCGACCCTGTCCGGGGGCGAGGCACAGCGCATCCGCCTGGCCACGCAGATCGGCTCGTCGCTGGTGGGCGTGCTCTACATCCTCGATGAGCCCTCGATCGGTCTGCACCAGCGCGACAACAGCAAGCTGATCGCCACCCTTGAGCGTCTGCGCGATCTGGGCAACACGGTGATCGTCGTCGAGCACGACGAGCAGACCATGCGCGCGGCCGACCACCTCGTTGACCTGGGCCCCGGCGCCGGCGAGCACGGAGGGGCGATCGTCGCCCAGGGTACGGCGGCCGAGGTTCAGCGGGTGCCCGAATCCCTGACGGGACAGTTCCTGGCGGGCACGCGCACGGTGGCGGTCCCCGAGCGGCGCCGCACACCGAGCGGCTACGTGGAGATCAGTGGAGCCGACCAACACAACCTGCGCCGCATCGACGTGCGTGTCGCCCTCGGCGCGCTGACCTGCGTCACCGGAGTGTCGGGCTCGGGGAAATCCACGCTGGTCAACGAGGTTCTCTACAAGGCCGTGGCCAACCGACTGCACCGTGCGCGTCAGCGCCCTGGTGCCCATCGATCGATCACCGGGCTGGAGCAGCTGGACAAGATCATCGCTGTCGACCAGTCGCCGATCGGCCGCACACCGCGGTCCAACCCGGCCACCTACACCGGCCTGTTCGACGTCATTCGCGATCTGTTCTCAAAGACCCAGGAGGCGCGCGCACGCGGCTACAAGCCCGGTCGCTTCAGCTTCAACGTCAAGGGGGGCCGCTGTGAGGTGTGCCGCGGTGACGGTCAGATCAAGATCGAGATGCACTTCCTGCCCGACGTGTACGTCCCCTGCGAGCAGTGCCACGGCAAGCGCTACAACCGCGAGACTCTCGAGGTGCGCTTCAAGGGCCGCAGCATCGCCGACGTGCTCGACATGCCTGTCGAGGAGGCGCTGGCCTTCTTCGCGCTGATCCCCAAGATTCGTCGGCGCCTGGAGACCCTGGAGGCAGTCGGCCTGGGCTACATCCGCCTGGGACAGCCGGCCACCACGCTCTCGGGTGGCGAGGCCCAGCGTGTCAAGCTCGCCACCGAGCTGTCCAAGGTGGCCACGGGCTCGACCATGTACATCCTCGACGAGCCCACGACCGGACTTCATTTCGCCGACGTTCAGCGTCTGCTCGAGGTGTTGCAGCGACTGGTCGATGTCGGCAACAGCGTGGTGGTCATCGAGCACAATCTGGACGTGATAAAGAGTGCCGATCGGTTGATCGACATGGGTCCCGAAGGCGGCGAGGAGGGCGGCACGGTGGTCGCCTGGGGCACCCCGGAGGAGGTGGCGGCCGGCGCGCAGCGCAGCGGATCGCACACGGGACGCTTCCTGGCCGAGGTGCTCACGCCGCGGGCCAGCAAGGCGAAACCCACGCGCAGGCGACGACGCCCAGCCGGCGCTGTCGCCTGAGCGCCTCAGGATGCCGGCGGTCGCGTGTGGCGCGGCGTGTGGCTGCCAAGCTGTGGCCCGATGAGCGCCGACCGATCCACTTCCGCCTCGCACGCCGCCGCCGTGGAGGCCGCCCGGGTACGCTTGTGGGCGCAGAAGTGGCGCTGGTATGAACGCAACGCCCTGCCCTGGAACCGGGCGCGCATCCATTGGGAGTTCATGCGCCGCGAGGCTTTTGTGCGCTGGCCCGTGCACGGCAACGTTCTGGAGGCTCTGCGCGAGGGCCGCCTGACGGTGGGCGCGGGGACCCTGCTCGAGCCCGGCGTGTGGATCACCGCTGACGCGCCGGCACGGATACACATCGGTGCGGGGTCGTTTCTGAACCTCAACGTCATGGTCGCCGCGCAGGAGCTGGTGGAGATCGGAGACCACTGCATGCTGGCCAACGGCTGCTTTGTCAGCGACGCCAGCCACCGCTTTGACGATCCGCAGCGACCCATCACCTGGCAGGGGTTCGACACCAAGGGACCGACTCGTATCGGCGACAACGTCTGGTGCGGCGCGAACGTCGTGGTGACCAGCGGTGTGACCGTAGGCGAGCGTTGCGTCATCGGCGCCGGCAGCGTGGTCACCCACGACCTCGAGCCCTTCTCGATCGCCGCCGGAGCTCCCGCCCGTGTCATCCGCCACGTCGAGTACCCCGAGCGTGCCGAGCAGGGCGCTCCGCCACACGGAGGGCCCGCGTAGGCTGAGTGTCCGTCCCCGCGGTTGCCCCGCGGTCGGCTACGCTTCCTCGCGGTGGACCTTTATCAGGCCATGCGCGACGCGCCGAGCACCCGCCGCTTTGATCACGAACCGGTGGCCCACGACGTGCTCGTGCGCGTACTCGACAACGCGCGCTTTGCCCCCAGCGGGGGCAATCGGCAGGGCTGGCGGGTGGTGGCCGTGGCCGACGCGCAGCGGCGGCGCGCGCTGGCCGACCTGTACCAGCCCCATTGGCGGGCCTACATGGAGCAGACGGGCGGTGCGGCATCGCTGCGCGATCCGGGTGACCTTCCGCCGGGTCGCTTGCGCTCGCTGCGCCAGGCCGACGAGTACGCCCGGCGGCTGCACGATGTCCCCCTGCACCTGGTGGTGTGCGTCGTCCTGTCGGACCTCGCCGTGACCGACGCCGAGCTTGACCGACCCAGCATCGTGGGAGGCGCCTCGGTGTACCCCTTCGTGCAGAACGTGCTGCTCGGCCTGCGCGCCGAGGGCCTGGGCGCATCGCTGACCACCCTGCTGGTGCCCGCCGAGGCTCAGGTCAAGCAGCTGCTGGAGATCCCCCAGGATGTGGCCCTGGCCGCGCACATCGGGGTCGGTCGCCGTTGCGACCCATGGCCTAAGCGACTGTCGCGCCGTCCGGTCGAGCGGTTTGCCTTCGCGGAGCGCTTCGGCGCGCCGCTGGTGAGCGGTAACGGGGCCGAGGCCTAGACCCGGTGCCTAGCCTGCCGCGAGACGTTCGCGCAGGCGCGCGAGCTCCTGGGGATCGATGGAGTAGGTGTGGTCGGAGGTGGGAAACCGCCGCTCGCGAACGTCGTCAGCGTAGTTGCTCACGCCGCCGACCATCTCGGGCAGCAGGTTCGCGTAGCGCTTGACGAACCGAGCGCCGACCCCCTCGCGGATGCCCAGCAGGTCGTGAAAGACGAGCACCTGGCCGTCGGTGGTCGCTCCGGCGCCGATGCCGATCACCGGAACCGTGATCCGCTTCATGGCCTCCGTGGCAACGGCGGCCGGGACGGCCTCGAGCACGACAGCGAAGCAACCGGCCTGCTCCAGCGCGATCGCACCCTCGATGACCTCCAGGGCACGCTCGGCGGTGCGACCCTGGGCACGGTAGCCGCCGAGGGCGGTCGCGGTCTGTGGGGTGAGACCGACATGGCCCATGACCGGGATGCCCGCGCGCACGATGGCGTGAGCGCGATCGGTCGAGCTCCCGGCCCCCTCCAACTTCACCGCGTCACAGCCGGCCTCCTTGACGAAACGCTGCGCAGCGGCCACCGCCTGGGTGTCAGAGCCCTCATAGGACCCGAACGGCAGATCTCCCACCAGCAGCGGAGTGCTGAGGCCCCGGCGCACCGCGGCGCTCAGCATCAGCATCTCCTCGATGGTCACCGGCACGGTGGAGGGATATCCGAGCACGGTCATGGCCCCTGAGTCGCCCACGAGGACGACGTCGACGCCGGCGATCTCGGCCGCCTGGGCGCTGGGGTGGTCATAGGCGGTGACCATGACGATGGGCTCCCCCAGGCGCTTCTTGTCGAGCAGCCGGGGGAGGGTCATCGGTAGACGCTGCTCGTGGGTCTCGGCTACGGGGGTGGGTGGCGCGGCAGACATCGGGGCTCCTTGTCAGTCGGGAAGGGCTAGGCGAGCAGGGCGGCGGCCTGGTCGTCAACGGCCACGATCTCGTTGGCAGCGCTCACGTGGACGACCTGCGGGCGGAATGACTCGAGCTCCGCGCTGTCATAGCTCGAGTAGGAGAAGACGATGATCGTGTCGCCCCGGTGCACCAGCCTGGCGGCGGCTCCGTTGACCTTCATGTCCCCGGACCCGCGCGTGCCCGCAATGGCGTAGGTGACAAAGCGCGCTCCGTTGTCGACGTCGACGACGTGCACCTGCTCGTGCTCGAGGATGTCAGCGGCGTCGAGCAGGTCGGGGTCGACGGTGATCGAGCCGACGTAGTGCAGGTCACAATCGCTGACGGTGGCCCGATGGATCTTGGACTTGAGCATCACGCGTTGCATGGCTGCTGAGCTGTCTCCTTCACTTGAGGGAACGGGACGGTCCGGACGGGCGCGGCGAGGGAGGGAACCAGGAGCAGGTTGTCGATCAGGCGCACCTCGCCGACCGTGGCCGCGACGACCAGCAGAGCGGGCTCGTCGAGCTCACCGACCGGCGCCAGGGTGGCGGGAGCCACCAGCTGCAGGTACTCGGGGACGACGTCGAAGACGGCCATCGCGCCACGCGCATCGCGCATCAGGGCGCCGCCGTCACGCTCCCCCTGCTCGACGCTCCTCGCCGCGGCCGCCAGCGCGCGCCACAGGGCCACCGCCGCCTGACGCTCGGGCGCCCCCAGACGCGTATTGCGGCTGGAAAGGGCCAGGCCGTCGAGCTCGCGCACCGTCGGACAGACCACCACACGCACAGCCAGGCCCAGGTCGCAGATGAGCCTGCGCAGGACCACGGTCTGCTGGATGTCCTTCTGGCCGAGGTACAGCGCATCCGGCGCCCCCGCGATGAGCAGCTTGGTCACCACCGTGGTGACCCCATGGAAGTGGTGCTCGCCGCGAGCCGCGCCCTCGAGCACGGCGGTGACGCCCTGTACCGAGACCGTGGTGGCGAAGCCGGGCGGGTACATCTCCTGCGCGGAGGGGGCAAAGAGCAGATCGGCGCCGGCGTCAGAGGCCAGCCCCCGGTCGCGAGCCTCATCGCGCGGGTAGGAAGCGAGATCAGCCGGCTGGGTGAACTGCGTCGGGTTGACGAACAGGCTTACCACGACCACGTCGCACTCTGCTCGAGCCCGGCGGATGAGCGACAGATGGCCCTCGTGCAGCGCACCCATCGTCGGCACCAGGGCGACCGTGCGCCCGTGAGCCCGCCGCCCGGCCAGCGCAGCCCGCAGCTCGCCCACCGTGCGCAGCGTCCTCATGTCGCTCCCCCAGAGTGTGCGAGCGTGCGGGTGGCCTCGGTCAGGCTGTCGAACACGGCAAGCAGGTCCGGCGCGCGCTCGGCCACGGCGGCGCGCTGACGGGCGACCGTCTGCTCGTCGCCACGCACCACGGGCCCCGTCAGCGCGTGGGCCCCGCGCCGGGCCCAGTTCTCGACGGTCCCTCGCACCAGCGCCGCCATCGGCTCGCGCCCCAAGCCGACGCCGGCCGCGAGGCGCTCGGCAGCGCACTCCAGGGCGACAAGGTAGTTGGACGCCATCGAGGCGGCGGCGTGATAGGCGCTGCGGTCGGCCTCGCGGATCGTTACGGGCTCCAAGCCGAGGCGCGACGCCAGCTCGGTGGCGACGGCCAGGGCACCGGCGGACGAGCCGGCGACGGCCGCGGCGGCGCCGTCCCAGGGAGGGCATTCCGTGCCCGTGACCGCCAGGAGCGGATGCATGGAAAAGACATCGCCGTGGCCAAGGACGCTCAGGCTGGTGGCCCCTGAGCAGTGCCCGATGGGCACGCGCGGCGCAGAGCTCCTGACCGCCGATTGCACCCGTTCGGCCACGGTGGCGATCTGCTCATCGGGAACGCACAGCAGGACGACGCTGGCCCCCTCGAGCTCGCTTGCCTGCCAGTCGCGGGCCAGAGGATCGGCGACCGGGTGGCCTTTACCGCGCAAGCGCTGCACGCTGGCAAAACCGAGGCGACCACGGCCGATCACGACCGGGCGAGAGAGCAGGGGTGTCATCAGGTTGGTCCAGTCCCCATTTGGGATACCGGCACGTCTGGTGCAACGTTGTACGGCGGTGGTCCGTCCTGAGCCACTGACTACGGTGACGGCCACCGCTGACTATAGCTGCGGTCGGCAGCTGCGGCTGTCCGCCGGCCCCGCGCGCGGGGCAATACCATCGGCCGTGGTGAAGGTAGGTTCCTCTCCGCCCGCCGAGCGCCGTGAGGCACTCACAGACGTCCTGCGGCGTGCCCGCGGCTGCGTACGCTGCGCGGAGCTCGCGGCGACGCGACAGACGGTGGTGTTCGGCGCCGGCAACGCCGACGCCGACCTGATGTTCGTGGGCGAGGCACCGGGTGCGCGTGAGGATGAGTCGGGCCTGCCGTTCGTGGGTCGCGCCGGCAAGCTGCTCGAGCAGCTGCTGGGCGAGATCGGACTTCAGCGCGCGGACGTGTTCATCGCCAACGTGCTCAAGTGCCGCCCGCCGGGTAATCGCGACCCCCTGCCCACGGAGATCGCCAACTGCAGTGCGTACCTGATGGCACAGGTCGAGCTGATCGCGCCGCTCGTGATCTGCACGCTGGGCAATTTCGCCACCAAGCTCCTGCGTGCGGACACTGCGGGTATCACCCGGGTGCACGGCCAAGCCGAGGTGCGGCAGATCGGTCCGCGGGCCGTGCGCCTGTATCCGATCTATCACCCGGCTGCGGCGCTCTACACGCCGCGCATGCTCGAGATCCTGCGTGAGGACTTCGCCGGCCTGCCCGCCCTGCTCGCGCAACCCGCCCCAGAGCAGCCGCCCGAGGTCGCCGCGCCCGAGGCCTCCAAGTCGCGGGCGCCCGACCGTAACGAGCCCGCCTCCGGTCGGCCGCGCTCGGATCTGCCCGGGACCCCGGACGCGGAGTCTGAGCCTGGCGCGGCGACCGAGCCCGGGCAGATGGGCCTGTTCTGAGCGTGACGCCCGCGAGGCCGCATACGCGTGTTCGGCGAGCGTGAGGATTCCTGGGTGCGGCGAACCACCGCACCCGAGCAGACCGAGAGGATCGGCGCCGAGATCGCGCAGCGCTTGGTGGCGGGCGACGTCGTCCTCGTGCGCGGCGAGGTGGGCGCCGGCAAGACGTGCCTGGTCCGCGGCGCGGCTCGGGCGCTGGGGGTCACCGACCCGGTGACCAGCCCCACATTCAGCATCGGCCACCGTTATCTCGGACAGGACATCGTCGTTTCCCACCTGGATCTGTACCGGGTGGCGGCCCTCGTCGAGGAGGACCCGGCCCTGCTGTCCGACTACCTCGGCGCCGGACGCATCGCCTTCGTGGAGTGGCCGCCCTCCCCGGCTGGACAGCTGGGCGACGCTCGCTGGACCGTCACGCTGCGCCACGCCGGAGGTGATCTGCGCGATCTGACCGTCCGGCGCGTCGAGGGCGTCCGGCCATGATCGTGCTCGGGCTCGACAGCGCCACGTCAGCCACCGTGGCCGGGCTGTTGCTCGACGATGGTCGGGTCTCCCAGGCGCGCGAGGACGCCGTCCCGGGCGAACGCCCGGCCCACGCAACCCGACTGCTCGCGCTGGCCGCCGGCCTGCTGCAGAGGGCCGGTCTGTCGTGGGCGGGCGTTCAGCGCATTGCCGTGGGGACGGGACCCGGGAGCTTCACCGGTTTGCGCATAGGGGTGGCCTGTGCCCGCGGGCTGGCCCAATCGCTGGAGGTTCAGGTCACCGGGGTGTCGACGCTACGAGCCCTGGCCGAGGGCGCCGCGTTGGCCCAGGCGCAGGTTGGCGTCCGGCTACGCCCGGTGCTGGCGGTGCTCGACGCGCGCAGGGGAGAGGTGTACTGCGGGGGATGGGTACAGGCCCGCGAGCTCGTGGGTACGCGTGCGGTCGCCCCCGAGCAGCTGGGCGAGGTGCTCCGCTCCGTGGTCGCCCCCGAGCAGCTGGGCGGGGTGCTCCGCTCCGCGGACACCCCCGCCTGGTTGGCCGTCGGGGACGGGGCGATACGATTCAGGGCCCACCTGGACCGGGCGGGTGCGGAGGTACCGGACGACGCGTCGCCCCTGCATCAGGTAAGCGGCGGGGTCCTCTGCCGACTCGCCGCCGCCGGCCCAGGGGCCGCGCCGGAGGCTGTCCTGCCCGACTACCGGCGCTCGCCCGACGCCCGCGTCCCACGGCAGATGTCCCGATCGTGACCGAACCGACCGCCGCCGAGAGCCCATCCGACGCGCTGCCGGTGCGCGTACGTCGGCTCAACTACGCTGACCTCCCCCAGGTCATGGGGATCGAACGGCGCGCTTTCCCAACGCCGTGGTCGCTGGCCATGTTCGTCCTGGAGCTGTCCAAGCCCTCGGGGGTTTGCCTGGCGGCTGTGCTCGACGGGCAATTCGTCGGCTATCTCATCTGCTCGCACTACGAGACCGTCTGGCACATCATGAACGTCGCCGTGGACCCCGACGAATGGCATCGCGGCGTGGGCTCCGCACTGCTCGCGCAGCTCTACGCACGGATCGCTGACGCCGACGCGCGCTTCACCCTGGAGGTGCGACCGTCAAATCACGTGGCGATCGCGCTCTACGAGCGCGACGGGTTTCGCGCGGCGGGGATGCGTCGTCGCTACTACCAGGACAACGGCGAGGACGCACTTGTCATGTGGCGTACGCCGGCCACGCTGGCCGGCACCCTCGGCGACGTGCCAAACCCCGGGCGCGCCTTTGGCTGATGAGTCTTATCTCGGGCTGATCCTGGCCATCGAGACCAGTTGCGATGACACCTGCGCGGCGATCATCGACCGGGGCGGGCGTGTGCGCGCCAATGTGATCTCCTCGCAGGGCGTCCACGATCGTTACGGCGGGGTCGTTCCCGAGATCGCCTCACGCCACCACCTGGAACTGATCAACCTGGTCGTCGACCAGGCCCTGGCCGCCGCGGACATCGGGCTCGGCGACCTCGACCTGATCGCCGCCACCCAGGGCCCTGGGCTCGTCGGTGCCCTGCTGGTGGGGCTGTGCACAGCCAAGGCACTGGCCGGCGCCCGAGGGTTGGACCTGGCGGCGGTCGATCATCTGCAGGGCCACGTGGCCGCCTGCTTCCTGGCCCCGGCCGCGCTCGAGCCTCCCTTCCTGTGCCTGGTGGCCAGCGGCGGGCACACTCTGTTGGGACACGTGACCGATTACGCCGGCATGCGCATCATGGGCCGCACCCTCGACGACGCCGCAGGCGAGGCCTTCGACAAGGGCGCGCGGATGCTCGGATTGGGGTATCCCGGGGGTCCTGCCCTCGAACGCCTCGCGCGTGCCGGCGACCCCACCGCGTTTGCCTTCCCGGGTGGCGCACGGAGCGCCCCGCTCACTGGACAGTCGAGCTTTGCCCGCGGCCTGGACTTCTCCTTCTCGGGCCTGAAGACCGCCCTGCTCTACCGGCTGCGTGAGCTCTCCGACTCGGAGCTCGAGCGCCGGCGCGCTGACCTGGCCGCGTCCTATCAGCAGGCGATCGCCGAGTCGCTGGCCCTGCGCGTTGAGCGTGCGCTCGCGCGCACCGGGCTGCGGCGGGTCGCTCTCGGGGGCGGCGTGGCGGCCAACGGGGTGGTGCGTGCTCGGATGGGGGCCCTGGACGCCGAGGTGCACGTGCCCGTGCCGGAGCTGTGTACCGACAACGCGGCGATGATCGCCAGCGCGGCGCGCTTCGTGCCGCGGCTGACCTATCCGCACTACCTGGGCCTGGAGGCCTACGCCACCGGAGAGCGGGCCGCGTGACGGACGCCCTGCCCGACCCGCGAGACGCCTCGGTGAGCGCCCCAACGCACCTCGTCACTCTCTACGGCCGTCCCGGCTGCCACCTGTGCGACGACGCCCGTGCCGAGCTCGAGCCGCTGGCCTCAGAGCTGGGCTTCAGCCTGCAGGAGGTGGACATCACCGGCGACGACCGCCTGCATCGGGCCCTGCTCGAGCGCATCCCCGTGGTGGCCGTGGACGGCTGCGAGATCTGCGACTTCTACCTCGACGAGGATGGGTTGCGCGCCGCCCTGGCCCGCCCGATCGCGGCCCGATGATGAACTACAGTCAGCCGATGAGCTCGCGCCAGCTAGTTACGGCCGACGACGTCGAGCGGGATGGCTTGCCGGGACCGGGTGAGCGTCTGTCTCTGGGCGTCGCGGCGCGCCTTTCGCGCTACCTGCAGGTGCTCACCCAGGCGCGCAAGATGGGCAAGGAGACCATCTCATCGCAGGAGCTCTCGGACTACACGCACGTCAACTCCACGCAGATCCGGCGCGACCTGAGCGGATTTGGCAAGTTCGGCAAGCGCGGGGTCGGTTACAACGTGGAGTCGCTGGTCTCCCAGATCCGCAAGATCCTGCGCACGGCGGGCCACCACAACATCGCCCTGTTCGGGGCGGGACACCTGGGCAAGGCAATCGCCTCCTCGGACATCTTTGCCGACCATGGCTTTCGCGTCGTCGCGATGTTCGACGTGGACCGGGCCAAGGTGGGTACGCGAGTGGGCAGCCACGAGGTGCGTCACACCGACGAGTTGCGCCGTGTGGTGGACGAAGAGGAGATCGTGGTGGGAGTTCTGGCCGTGCCCACCCAGGCGGCGCAGGCACTCGCCGATGAGCTGGTGGACGCCGGAGTGAAGATCATCTTCAACTACTCCGAGTCGCTTCTGAACGTGCCGCCGGAGGTCACCGTGCACACGTCGAGTCCCGCGGTCGACCTGCTCTACGCGCTGTACTTCTATCTGACCTGACCCGACCGGGCCACCTTCAGCGCGGTGGCCCGATCGGGCAAGCGCCTGCCATGAACCGCCTCGACATCGATCGCGCCGAAGAGCTCTTCGCCAGCTCTGGCGACCACACCGTCGGACTGGAGGAGGAGTTCGCCATCCTGGACCCGACCACGCTGGGCCTCGTGCCCCGCTTCGCCGATCTGCGCGACGCGGCGGCGGTGGACGACCCCCTCCTGCACGAGGCGATCACCGGCGAGCTGATCGCGTCGGAGATCGAGATCATCTCTGGACGCGGCGCTGACCTGGTGGAGGCGCTGACCCTGCAGCGCGAGCGGCGCCGGCGTCTGTTCGCGCTGGCCTCCCGACGCGGGGTCGCCCTGGGCGCCACGGGTACCCACCCCTGGTCGGACTATCGCGAGCAGCAGATCATCGACACCGAGCACTATCGCCGCGTCGAGGAGGGCCTGAAGTACGTGGCGTGGCGCAACAACACGTTCAGCCTCCATGTGCACGTGGGCATCACCGGGCTTGACCGAGCGGTGCGCGTATGTGACCGTCTGCGTCCGGTCCTGCCCCTGCTGCTCGCGGTGTCGGCCAACTCGCCCTGTCTCGACGGGCGGGACAGCGGGCTGCACTCCGCGCGCAGCCAGAGCTTCACCAAGAGCTTTCCGCGCTGCGGGGTGCCCGACGCCTTCGGCGGCTGGCCGGCCTACCAGGAGTACCTGGCGTTTCTGGTGCGCACCCGCTCGATCGTCGAATACACCCAGGTGTGGTGGTCGGTGCGGCCCCATCTGCGCTTCGGCACCGTGGAAGTGCGCATATGCGACGCACAGACCACCGCCGCCGAAGCCGACGCTCTCACCGCGCTCATCGTTGCGTGTGTGGCCCAGGCCGCGCGCGACGAGGACGAGGGCCGCCCGCGAGTGGACCCACCCGCCCGCCTGATCGAGGAGAACGTGTGGCGCGCTATCCGCTTCGGGCTCGATGGGCGCCTCATCGACCTCGAGCGCGCGGACGAATACCCCGCGGCTGCGGTAACCGAGCGCCTGGCGGAGTGGACCGCCCCCGTACGCTCTGAGCTCGGCATCGAGGCGGCGCCCGTGGAGCAGAACGGCGCCCAGCGCCAACGACGGCAAATCGAGGCGGGGGCCAGCCTGCAGGAGGTCTACGCTGCTTCGGTGCGCGAGACCCAGCAAAGCTACGCCCAGGAGGTAAGAGTGTGAGCACACCGCCGCGCGAACCCAACGAAGAGGAGATGCGGGCGGCCTACGAGGCCGAGCTCAAGCGCATCTCGGTCAGCGATGTCGTCGTGCAGACCGCCGTGTCGCTGATCAACCTGGCCGGGAGGCGCCTCGGGCTGGCGGCGGGCGCCGAGGACGAGCGCGACCTCGAGCAGGTGCGCGACGCGATCGACGCAGCCCGTGGGCTGATGCCGGTGCTCGAGCGCCGCGCCGGGCCCGACCTCGGACCCCTGCGAGACGCGCTGTCGCAACTTCAGATGGCCTACGCACGCGAGGCCCAGGGCGCGAGCGGCCAACCGGTGGGTCAGCCGCCGGGCGCGGGTCCCACCGACCAGGCCCCGCCCGTGTCGCCGCCGGGTGCCCCGCCCCGAAGCCCGGGCCAGCCCGAGCCCGGCTCTGGCCCGGCGCAATCCAGCGGGCGTCTGTGGGTGCCGGGCCGTTAGAGGTAGAGCGGCCGCGGGTCAGCGCGGCGAATCTCAAGCCCGGCGCCCTGAGAACCTCAGCGTGCCCGGGTGGACGTCGGGCGTGTCCGACCGCGCCCGACGACGGAGCGGCGCGATAGACTCCGCCGCCTTCCGGCCGGGTGCTGCCCTGAGGGGCGCGTATCCGGCTATATCCGTGCCCGCGGACACCGTCGCGGTCACAGCAACCTGACCGCGGAGGATTCGCTTGACCTTTCTGATGCACCACGGGGTGGTCGTCGCCCTGGTATGTGCCGCCTGTGCGGTGGCCTACGGCCTCATCACCACGCGCTCACTGCTGGCCCTGTCGCCAGGCAACGAGCAGATGCAGAGCATCTCGCTGGCCGTGCAGCAGGGTGCCCGCGCCTACCTCAACCGCCAGTACACGACCATCGCCGTCGTGGGTGTCGTGCTGTTCGTCGCGCTGATCTTCATCCAGAACATCGCCGTAGCCGCCGGCTTTGCCATCGGGGGGCTACTCTCGGGGGCGGCCGGCTACATCGGCATGAACGTGTCCGTGCGCGCCAACACGCGGGTGGCCGAGTCCGCCCGCGGGGGCATCGCGTCAGCACTGACCGTCGCTTTTCGCGGCGGCGCCATAACGGGCCTGCTCGTCGTCGGCCTCGCGCTGCTCGGCGTCGCGGGCTACTACGGCCTGCTAACGGCCGTGTTCGGAGACAGCCAGCGTCAGGCGGTCGAGGCGCTCATCGGGCTGGGCTTCGGTGGCTCACTGATCTCGGTCTTCGCCCGTCTGGGCGGGGGCATCTTCACCAAGGGCGCTGACGTGGGCGCCGACCTGGTGGGCAAGGTCGAGGCGGGCATTCCGGAGGACGATCCCCGCAACCCGGCGGTCATCGCCGACAACGTCGGGGACAACGTCGGCGACTGCGCCGGCATGGCCGCGGACCTCTTTGAGACCTACGCGGTGACCGCCGTGGCCGTCATGCTGCTCGGCGTCCTGACCTTTCAGGAGCAGACGCGCGTGGCGCTCTACCCGCTGGTGCTCGGCGGCGCGGCCATCATCGCGTCGATCATCGGCACCTTCGCCGTGCGTTCGCGGGAGGGCAACGTCGAGCGGGCCCTCTACCAGGGACTGATCGTGTCCGGGGTCATCGCCGCGGCCGCGTTCTATCCCATCACGCACTGGCTGATGAGCAACGTGACGTTCGCCGGCGCCGGCGCCGGCACCGGCCTCGGCGGCTCGGCCCAGACACCCAGCGTCGGTGACTTCTACCTGTGCTCGCTGATCGGCATCGCCGTCACCGCGCTGCTGTTCGTGATCACCGACTACTACACATCGACGCGTTTCTCACCGGTGAAGAAGACGGCGGCCGCCTCGGTGACCGGACACGCGACCAACATCATCCAGGGCTTCGGTTCGGGTCTGCAGGCCACGGCGCTGCCCGCCCTGGTGCTCGTGTTCGGCATCTTCGCGGCCTGGAAGCTTGCCGGCATCTACGGGGTCGGCGTGGCCGTCATGGGCCAGCTGTCGCTCACCGGACTGATCGTCGCCCTCGACGCGTTCGGGCCGGTCACCGATAACGCGGGGGGCATCGCGGAGATGGCCAACCTGCCCGAGGCGGTGCGCGACGTCACCGATTCGCTCGACGCAGTGGGCAACACGACCAAGGCGGTGACCAAGGGATACGCGATCGGCTCGGCCGTGCTGGCGGCGATCGTACTGTTCGCCGGCTTTCAGCAGGAGTTGGCCGACAAGAGCCGTGGCAACCACATCACGTTCGGCATCGACCAACCGCCGGTGCTCATCGGCCTGCTGCTCGGCGGTCTCATGGTTTGCCTGTTCGCCTCCCTTTCGATCGAAGCGGTGGGCCGCGCCGGAGGCGCGGTGGTGGAGGAGGTGCGCCGTCAGTTTCGCGAGAACCCAGGGATCATGGAGGGCACGAGCACGCCCGACTACGCAACCTGCGTGGACATCGTCACACGCACCGCGCAGCGGGAGATGATCCTGCCCTCGCTGATCCCGATCGTGCTCACGCTCGTGGTGGGAGTCATCGATCAGCAAGCGCTGGGAGGACTGTTGATCGGGGTGATCGTGGTCGGTTTCTTCTTTGCGGTGCTCATGACCGCCGGAGGCGGAGCGTGGGACAACGCGAAGAAGCTGATCGAGGATGGCGCCCACGGAGGCAAGGGTTCCGACGCCCATGCGGCCTCGGTGACCGGTGACACCGTCGGCGACCCGTTCAAGGACACGGCGGGGCCGGCCATCAACCCCATGATCAAGGTGGCCAACATCGTGGCCATCCTGATCATCCCGATCATCACCTAGCCGGTTCACGTCGCTTGGCCGTGGTGCGTGGCGCACTTCGGGGCGCCACGCACACGCGGGCCGGGCCGGCCGGCAGGTCTAAGCTCCTGCCGGTGACCCGCCCGCGCCGCCTGCACCGCTCGGGCACCGTGCTGCTCTCGTTGGCCATGCTCGTCATCGGGGTGGCTCTGATCGTTCAGACGGTCGCGGGCAGCGGTTCCGGCGCGCCTGTGCGCGTGATCCTGGGCGTCCTGTTCGTGGCCGCCGGCGCCGGGCGTCTGTGGCTGGAAAGCCGCCGAGCGACGCGATGAGCACCGAGCGATCGCGTGCCGCGGAGGTGCGCTCCGAGCTTGGAGCCCGCTCGCGCACGGGCCTACGGCGCAGTCTGGGCTCGCCGACCCTGTTCGCGATCGTCTGGACGCCGCTGGCCAGCGCCGTCTACTTCTCACTGGGGGTGGTCTCAGGTTACGCGCTGGGCCTGACCCCGCTTGTTTACCTAGTCGCCGCCGTCATGTTCGGTGTCACCGCCATGACCTACGTGGAGGGCGCGTCGCTGCATCAGGATCGCGGCGGCTCGACCGTGTTCGCGCGCTACGCCTTCAACGAGCTGGTGAGCTTCGCGGCCGGCTGGGCGATCCTGCTCGACTACGTGATCCTGATCGCGGTCTGTGCGTTCTCGGCCACCCAGTACCTGCGCACGTTCTGGCAGCCGCTCGGCGATCGCGGGGTTGCGCTGGTGCTGGCGCTGGCCATCATCGCCTTCGTGGCGGTGGCCAACGTACGCGGCTTCAGCGTTCGTCGGGTCTGGCGCGTGGGCCTGCTCGTTGGGGCCGACCTGGCCGTGCAGGGCCTGCTGGTGGTCCTGGGCATCGTGCTGTTCCTGCACCCGCACAGCCTCGTGGCCCAGGTGCATCTCGGGCACGCGCCGCGGTGGTCAGACCTGATCTTCGCGCTGACCATCACCACCATCGCGTTCACCAGTCTGGAGTCGGCCTCAGGGCTGGCGGGAGAGGTGGCGGTCGGTCGCAAGGGCTTGCGTCGCCTGGTCGCGGCGGCCACCCTTTCTGTTGCGGTCGTCTACGTGGGTATCGCGCTGGTGGCGGTCAGTGCCCTGCCGGTCCACAACGGTCAAACCGAGCTCAGTCAGCGGTTCGTCGAGGCTCCGGTACTGGGCATCGTCCGTCACGTGCATCCCGCCTGGCTCTCGGAGGGGCTGCGCTACGTGGTCGGCGCGCTGGCCACGGTCACCCTGATCGCGGCGGCCAACTCGGCCATGCTGGGGCTTTCGCGGTTGGCCTACTCGCTTTCCACGAATCGCCAGATCCCCAGTGGCCTGGGACGCCTGCACCCGCAGCGCTCGACGCCCTACGTACTCATCGTCGCCGCCGCCGTGCTGGCCGCTGCCCTGGTCGTGCCCGAAGACCTGGACATGCTCATCGGCCTGTATGCGTTCGGGGCGTTGCTGGCGTTCACCATCGCGCACCTGTCGATCTGCCGCTTGCGCTACCGCGAGCCCGGCCGGGACCGGCCCTACCGGATGCCCCTGGCGGTTCACCTGCGCGGTGGTGACATGCCCCTGCCCGCGGTGGTGGGTGCCGCGGCCTCAGCCGCGGGCTGGGTGGCGGTGGTGGTCGTCCACCAGCCGGCCCGCTACGTCGGCCTGGCGTGGATGGCCGTGGGGCTGACGCTGTACCTGGTTTACCGCCGCACGCAGGACAAGTCGATTCTGCGGCGTGTGACCGTCTCCGCCCAGGTCCTGCGCGCCGACGCGGTAACCGACCGTGAATACGGATCGATCCTGGTCCCGCTGTTCGGCACGTCACTCGACGACGACATCGTGCAGACGGCGGCCCTGCTGGTGTCAGGTGCGCCGACCGACGAGGCGGCCATCGACCAGGCCACCATCGAGGCGGTGTGGATCTTCGAGCTGCCGATGTCCCTGCCCATCGACGCACGGCTGCCGGATGCCCAGCTCGACCACGCGCGCCGGGCGCTGTCGCGAGCCAAGGTGGTGGGGGAGGAGTACACCGGCGTCGAGGTGGCCACGGCGACAGTGCGTGCGCGCCGGGCCGGGCCGGCCATCATTGACGAGGCACGTCGTCGTGGGGTTGAGGCGATCGTCCTGGGCGCCGAGGAGCCCTCGCGCATACGCGGCGGAGGGCGCCTGGGCGGTCGGGGGGGACCGCTCGAGAACTACGTGGGCGACATATCCAAGTACGTCATCGCCAAGGCGCCGTGCCGTGTGTTTGTCACCGCCCCCGCGGCTCGGCTTGAGCAGGGGGGCGGCCAGTCAGGCGCCTCGGGAACGCTGCCCACGCCGGCCGAGGCCGTGCTCTGAGAGCAGGCTCCGACCTCGCGGCGATCTGGGATCTGGTGCCCGCTCACTCCCGGCCGGCGCCCCGGGCGATGGGCTAAGCTGCCCGCCATGTTCGTGCTGATCGTCGGAGCGGGACGGGTCGGCTCGGCGGTGGCCAAGAGCGCTCTGGCCGGGGGACACGAGGTGTCCATCGTCGACGAGGACCCGCTGTCGCACGAGCGCCTTGACGCCGGCCAGTCCCAGACCTGGGAGGACGCCGGGGGACGCTTCACCGTGGGCACTGCGCTTGAGCTCGACGCGCTGGAGCAGGCGGGAATCGTCAGTGCGGATGTTTTCATCGCTTCGACGGACGGTGACAACACCAATCTCATCATCGCCCAAATCGCCCGGAAGAAGTACGGAGTTGAGCGGGTCCTCGCGCGGGTGATGGACCCCGCTCGCGCCGCGTGGTATGGCGAGCAGGGAGTGCACACCATCTCACCCACCCGGCACGCCATCGACATGTTCGAGCAGGCGCTCAGCGTCGAGAGCGTCTGAGCGCCGTGTACGTAATTGTCGTCGGCGGGGGCAAGGTGGGGCTGAACCTCGCCCGCGAGCTCATGGACAAGGAACATGAGGTGACTCTGATCGAGTCTCGCCGCTCGCGCTACCTGGGCCTGGAGGAGGAGCTCGAGCACGCCGTTCAGTACGGGGACGCCACCGAGCTCTGGGTGCTCGAGCGCGCAGGGATCCAGCGGGCTGACCTGGTCATCGCGGTCACCGGAGACGACGAGGACAACATGCTCGTCTGCCAGGTGGCCAAGGAGAAGTACCTGTGCGACCGCATCATCGCCCGCGTGAACAACCCCCGCAACCTGCAGCATTTCAAGCTCCTGGGCGTGCAGCCGGCGGTGTCAGCCACCGATCTCATCCTGCGCCTGATCGAACACGAGGTGCCGCGCTACGGACTGGTCCATCTGCTCGCTCTCGAAGAGGAGCGGCTGGAGATCATCGAGTTGGAGGTCGGCGTGGACGCCGCCGCGGCCGGCGTGCGCGTGGCGGACACCAATCTGCCGGAGGGGAGCCTGATCATCTCGGTGCTGCGTGAAGGTCGCGGCTTCGTGCCCAGTGCCGACACGGTCATCGAGGCCGGCGACCAGGTTCTCCTCGTCCTGGATCCGGGGCTGGAGGAATCCATCACGTCGCGCTTCGCCGCCAACGGCCAGAGACCGCGCGTCTGAGGGGCCCGCCGGTGCCCCCAGGGTGCTTTGCCTCGCTGTCCTGGCCGCTCCGCGGCCGCGCGCATCTGCGCTCGAGTGACAGGTCTCGGCGGACAGCGACGCACTATCCTGTCCCGCTTGGATGCGGGATAGTCCAATGGCAGTGACGCCCGGCTCTGGACCGGGAGATCGGGGTTCGAATCCCTGTCCCGCAGCTCCGTCTCACGCCGCCGCGGTGATCGAGTGGCCACCCCTGCCGGCGCCGCTATCCCGTCGCCTGCACAGCCCAGTCGCGGTATAGGTCGAAGTAGCGGCCGCCCGCCTGCAGGAGCTCGTCGTGGGTGCCCTGCTCGACGATACGTCCATGCTCGAGGACCACTATGCGTCCGGCGCGGCGGATTGTCGATAGGCGATGGGCGATGACGATCGCGGTGCGCCCCGCCAGCAGGCGCCGTAGTCCCTGCTCGATGCGTCCCTCGGTGTGCAAGTCGACGTTGGAGGTTGCCTCGTCGAGCACGAGCAGGCGCGGGTCAGCGATCAGCGCGCGCGCAAACGCAAGCAGCTGGCGCTGACCGGCCGAGAGCTGCGCGCCGCGCTCGCCGATCTCGGTGTCGTAGCCGTGGTCGAGCGTGGCGATGAAGGTGTCGGCCCCGACCGCCGCGGCTGCGGCGTGGACCTCCTGCGCGGTGGCCTCCGGGCGTCCGAATGCGATGTTGTCGGCCACGGTGCCCGAGAACAGGAACGCCTCCTGCGGGACGATTCCCATCTGCGCGCGCAGTGAGGATGCACGCACGTCGCGCAGGTCGTAGCCGTCGACGAGCACGCGACCTTCGGTGGGGTCGTAGAAGCGGGCGACCAGCTTGGCCAACGTCGACTTGCCGGCACCGGTGGCGCCGACCAGGGCAAGCGTCTGTCCGGGGGGCACGTGCAGGGTGACGTGGTCCAGGGCGCGTACCTGGGCGGCCTGGAGTGTCGGCGGCCCGGCGGAGTCGTCGCCGGCGCCGCTGGCGCTGTTGGGCGGGGCGGGACGCGCTGTGCGCACCGGGCGCTCGTACACGAGACTGACGTCGTCGAAGAACACCTCGCCGCGCAGCCGTGGCAGGGAGATCGCGTCTGCACGTTCCACCACGCTGGGGCGCTCGTCGAGCAGCTCGAAGATCTTGTCGAGTGCGGCCATGCCCGACTGGTAGGTCGTGTATAGGTTCGACAACTGGGTGATCGGGTCGAAGAAGTTGTTCAGGGCGGCCACGAACGCCACGATGGTGCCCACGGTGATGTGCCCGTCCAGGGCTTGGTAGCCCCCGTAGAGCACGATGGCCATCGTCGCCAGGGGTGACAGCACCTGCACGGCCGGGAAGTAGACCGCGTTGAGGCGCACCGTAAGCAGGTTGGCCGCGCGGTTGTCGGCGTTGAGGTCGGCGAAGACCTCGCGATGACGGGGCTCCTGGCCGAAGGAACGCACCACGCGGATGCCCGAGAGGGTCTCCTGTAGGTAGGCGGTGATCGCGCCGATGGTCTCGCGCGTGCTGCGGTAGGCGTCGGCCGATGCGATCCGGAAGACGAGGCTCCCGGCCAGCAGCAGCGGAAAGATCGCCGCGGTGATGAGCACCAGGCCCAGATCCAGTCCGATCAGGATGGCCAGGGTGCCAAGCAGAGTCAGCGAGGCCTGGAAGAGGACGACCACGCTGTCGGTCACCAGGGTGTCCAGGGCCTCGACGTCATTGGACATGCGCGAGACCAGCACTCCGGCCGGTCGGCTCTCGTAGAAGCCGATGGGCAGGCTCTGCAGGTGCGAGAAGATCTGCAGGCGCAGGTCCTGGAGCATGCGCTGGCCCACCCATCCGACCAGGTAGGTCTGCACGTAGGTAGCCAGCCAGACCACCAGGGCCGACGCCAAGAACGCCGCCACCACCAGCACAAGGGTCGCCGAGTCGTGACGCGCGATTCCCTGGTCGATGGCCAGCTTGGCCAGCAGGGGGGGAGCCAGGGACGCCCCCGTGCCGATGACCAGTGAGACCATCATGGCGATGGCCCGCAGGCGGTAGGGGCGCAGCAGGCTCAGCAGGCGACGGATCCGACGCCCGCGTCCTCGGGTACCCGCCAGGCGCCGGCGCACCTCCTCGCGGCGCCCCCGGCGCGGAGCGGGGACCTCGGTGGCCGCTCCAGTGCTCATGGCCACGTCCTCGCGGGCATCTTCGGGGCTCGGCTCAGAGGCGTCACAGGCCCGCGACCTCACGCTCGCGCGGCTTGCGCGTCAGGAACACCTGATCGGGCATCCCCTTCTCCACGATCTCTCGGTACAGGCCGGAGGCCTCCAGCAGCTCGTCGTGGCTACCCTGCGCGAGCACGCGCCCGTCCTCGAGAACGACGATCTCGTCAGCCAGGGCGATCGTCGACAGGCGGTGGGCGATGATGAACGTCGTGCGACCCGCCATCGCCTCGCGCAGCGCCAGCTTGATGTCCTGCTCGGTGGAGGCGTCGACCGACGAGGTGGCGTCGTCGAGCACCAGTACGCGTGGATCGGCGAGCAGAGCCCGCGCGATGGCCAGGCGCTGGCGTTGGCCCCCCGAGAGCGTCAGCCCGCGCTCGCCCACACGCGTGTCATAGCCTTGGGGCAGGCGGGAGATGAACTCGTGCGCTTGCGCCCGCCGGGCGGCGAGGGTGACCTCCTCGCGCGTGGCCTGCTCACGCGCGTAGGCGATGTTCTCGTGCACGGTGGCCGAGAACAAGAACGGGTCGTCGCTGACCACCGCGACGGCTCGGCGCACAGAACGCAGGTCGACGCCGCGCACGTCGGCGCCGTTCAGCAGCACGTTGCCCTCGGTCGGGTCATACAGCCGCCCCACGAGTGCCACCAGACTGGTCTTGCCCGACCCGGTGGGTCCAACCAGGGCCACGGTACTGCCGGCCCGCACATGCAGGTTCACCCCGGACAGCGCCGCGCGGGTCGCGCCCTCGTAGCGCAGCGTCACGTCTCGCAGGGTCACCTCGCCTGAGCCGGGCGGCAGAGACGGCGCCCCAGCTGAGGATGTCAGGCGCGGCTCGCGGTCGAGGACCTCGAACAGGCGTACGCCCGAGGCGGTGGCGCGCTGGGCAAGCCCGAGGGTCACGCCCAGCTGGCGGGTGGGGGCCAGCAGCATGTTCAGGTACAGATAGAAGGAGCTGAACTGACCGAGCGTGAGGTGTCCGCCGATCACGCTGAGCCCCCCGTAGAGGAGGATCGCCGCCAACCCGAGCTGGGGCACGAACCCGATCAGCGGGTTGTAGAGCGCCTGTAGGCGCGTGGCCGCCATGGCCTGTGTGAAGACCCGCCCGGCGCTGTCGGTGAAGCGCTCGAGCTGGCGTTGCTCACGAGCGAACGCCTTAACGATCCGCACCCCGGAGATGTTCTCCTCGGCGTTGGCCGTGAGCTCGGCCACGCGCTGGGCCACCTCCTGCACCGCCGGACGGGCACGGCGACCGTAGCGCTGCGCCGTCACCACGACGAACGGGACGGGGATCAGGGCGAGCAGGCCCAGCGTCGGCTGCAGGATTATCATGGCCGCCCCCGCGAGCACGATGGTCAGGGCCGACTGCATGATGAACACGAGCCCGTAGCCCAAGAAGAAACGCACCGCGGCCAGATCCACGGTGGCACGGGACATGAGCTGGCCGGTCTGTGCTCGGTCGAAGTAGCCGAGCTCCAGCTCCTGCAGATGCCCGTAGATGCGGTTGCGCAGGTCGTACTCGATTCCCAGCGACACCTGACCCGAGACCATGCGCCGCCAGTAGGTCAGCACCGCGGCCACGACACCCGCGGCCGCGATCGACAGAGCGAGGATCAGCAGCGCGTGACGGTCGTGGGCGCGCGCCGAACTCTGCTGCAGGGCCAGGTGACGCCCGCCGGTCCTGATCACGTCCACCGCTCGTCCCGTCAGATAGGGAATGAGTACGGTCATGACCATGGCCACCGCGGCAAGCAGCGCCGACACGGCGACGCCACGGCGGTACGGACGCAGGAATCCCAGTAGGCGCAGAAATGTGCTCATGGTCGCGGGGCGGTCATAGTTGTCCGAGCAATGATCGCAGGGAGTCGCGGTCGGGCCGAGTGCACGCCGGCCGATCGCCGGTCTGCGGCCGAGCCACCTGGAACGAGGTGACGTGAGCGAGCCTCACGCGTCAGCTCCCGACCGGGTCGGACTTTGCGCCACGTGCGTTCACCAGCGGGTGGTGCGCACCACCCGTGGGTCGAGCTTCTCCCTGTGCGAGCGCTCGCGCACTCAGCCCCGATATCCGCGCTATCCGCGCCTGCCCGTCGTGCGCTGCGAGGGCCACGAGATCCGCGGGTCGCCGACGCCTGAGGCCGGCGGGCGCTCCTAGTCCCGCAGAGCTCAGAACGCCTACGCGGCGGCGGCCTGCGCCGCCTCGCCCTGGGATGCCTCGACGGGCGCGGGGTTCACGCCGATGAAGTCACGCTTGCGCACCAGGGCAAAGCCCCCCACCGAGCCCACGAGGGCCACGAGGGCGGCGATGGTCAGAATCGCCGACAGCGCGCCGGTGAAGCCGACGCGATAGGCGTGGGACAGGGCCGTGCGTGCCGCGGGCGACAGCGCGCGGGCGACGCTCGCGATGCCCCCTGATTGCAGCGCTCCGGCCAGCTTGCCGTGCGCGGCTGACAGCACCTCGCCCGCGTGGCCGCCGGCCGCCAAGGCCGCGGTCGTGCGGGCGGTCACCTCGTGCTGGAAGACCGCGCCCAGGCCAGCGATTCCGGTGGCGATCCCCACCTGACGAAACGTGCTGTTGATGCCCGAGGCCATGCCGCTGCGCGCCTGGGGTACGACGCCGATCGCGGTCGAGGCCAGAGGAGGATTGACCAGTCCAACGCCCGCACCGGCAACCACGAAGCCGGGAATCAGCGCGGTCCAATCAGAGCCTGCGTTCACGGCGGTCATCAGCAACAGGCCGATGCCCACCAGCAGCAGGCCGAAGCCCAGCAGCAGCCGCACGGGGACGCGCACGCTCAGCCTCCCGGCGAGCGGAGCCACGGCGAAGGACAGCAGGGTGGTGGGCAGGAAGCGCAACCCCGCCTGCAGCGGGCCGTAGCCCAGGACGTTCTGGATGTACAGGGTGAGATACAGGAACATCGAGAACATGGACGCCGACAGCGCGTAGGCCACCACGCTCGCCCCGGCGAAGGCCGGACGGCGAAACAGGGTCAGGTCGAGCATGGGGCGCGCCTGGCGTCGCTCCGCCACGACGAAGAGCATCAGCAGCACTGCGGCCCCCACCAGGAGGGAGACGATCTGAGCGGATCCCCACCCCTTGTCGTTCCCGCGAACCAGCGCGAAGACGAGCAGGAAGAGTGCCCCGCTGAACGTGAACAGCCCGGCCCAGTCCACGCCTCGCGCCCCCGGGTCACGCGACTCCTGCACCCGCATCACCGTAAGCACCACGGCCACGATGCCGATGGGCACGTTGACGTAGAAGATCCACTCCCAGCCGGCTGCGGAGGTGATGACGCCTCCGATCAGGGGTCCGACGGCCACCGCGGCGCCGGTCACCGCTCCGAAAACGCCGAAGGCCACTCCCCGCTCGCGCCCACTGAAGGCCTGGGCGAGCAGCGCGAGCGCGGTGGCGAACATGATGGCCCCGCCCACGCCCTGCAGCCCGCGGGCAAGGTTGAGGAAGAGGGCGGAGCTTGCCAGCCCGCACAGGGCGGACGCGACGGTGAACACCACCAGGCCGATGGTGAACAGCAGGCGACGCCCGAACCGGTCGGCAAGGGCGCCCGCGGTAAGCAGAAACGCGGCCAGGGTGAGCGAGTAGGCGTCTACCACCCACTGCAGATCCTGAAAGCTCGAGTGCAGCGCACGCTGGATGTCGGGCAGCGCCACGTTGACCACCGTGATATCCAACAGCAGCATGAAGATGGCGACCGAAACCGCGATCAGCGTCCACCACTTGCGCTCCAAGGGTCTCCTCCTGAGGTGTCGTGGTCAAGCCGGTGACGGCGGGCGCCGTCGGCTGGGCCACTATACGGAATCATGCTTCCGTTACCTGGCCGTGAGCACGCTGCCGGCGCTCAGCGCAGCGGCTCGTGTGAACCCGCCGGCCACAGCCCGGCGAGCTCGCCGCACAGCCTGCTTGCCTGGTTGGCCAGCGAGCGCGCACGTCGCTGATCGCCGGCTAGACGCGCCGCGGCGGCGGCATGAATCACCTCGCCGACCGCGTCGGCATGGCGCGTGAGCACTTCGCTGCGGTCGGCCTCGGGATGCTCGGCCAGCGTTACCCCGACCGTTGTGCGCCGGTCGCGCTCGTCGCGCCAGTGTGGATCGGCGACGGTGGGCGGCCTGTGAGCGAGCATGGCAACGGGAAACTCAGTGGGAGCCTACGGTGCCGACGTTGTGGAGCGCGCGCCGCGGTACACGCAGTGCGCGGGCGGGCGGGCGACCACGTCCTGCCCGCAGGTGAGCGCTCCTACCGGCGGGCTAGCTTGGGTGCCTGGCGCTGGCGGCTGATGTGCACCACGTCGGTGGCCAGGCCGGTGGCTGCCATGGCCCGGATGACCATCGCCGACGGGTCGATCTCCCACCAGCGCAGCCCGTGAGCAGCGGAGGTGGGGAAGGCGTGGTGGTTGTTGTGCCAAGCCTCGCCGAGGGACAGCGGAGCCAGCCACAGCAGGTTGCGCGACTCATCCTCGGTTTCAAAGCGCCGACGTCCGTAGAAATGACACAGCGAGTTGATGGCGAAGGTGACGTGGTGCAGCAGCAGGATGCGTACCGCCCCGCCCCACAGCAGCGCGGTCAGGCCGCCGCTCAGGCGGCCCGTGAGGGCCAGACCCAGGCCGAAGGGCACCGCCAGTCCGACCAGGACCCACAGGACGAACGTGCGATCGACGAAGCGGATGACCGGATCGGCGAGCAGGTCACTGGCGTAGCGCTCCTCGTTGGCGAACTCCGAGCGGAACAGCCAACCCAGGTGCGCGTGCAGCAGACCCTTGACGGCTCCGCGCCAGCCGTCGCCGTGACCTACGTGGGGGCTGTGCGGATCTCCCTCCTGATCTGAGAAAGCGTGATGCTTACGGTGGTTGGCCACCCACTCGATCGGGGGACCTTCCACCGCCGCCGAGCCCAGGGCGGCGAGGATGCCCCGCGTCCACGGCCCGCAGCGAAAGCTGCGGTGGGTGAGCAGGCGGTGGTAACCCACCGTGATGCCCAAACCGGTGGGCACATAGCAGACGATCGCGACGATCACGTCGGACCAGTGCAACTGGTGGCGCCAGGTGAGCCAGGCTCCGAAGACCAGCAGCAGCGGCGGAAGCCCGAGCACGACGCCGTTGGCGATCCGTGTCGCGAGATCGAACTCGCTGAGCGGCTGCGCCTCGGGTGGGGGCGTCGCCGCCACCGGCGGCGCACTGGTCGCGGACGCAGGCGCGTTCGGCTCGACCGTGATGGTGTCGGGTCCCAGCGCGCTCACGCGCGGCCGAGGGGGTGGGGTGTCTCGCGCTCGTTCAAAGCTTTTATCGCGGGCTCACGCGGCGCCCCGCGCGCAACGCGCGCGGGGCGTTCCGGTCTGCGCGTCACCGGGCGCCCAGACCGCGAGTGCCCATGATGTCATATCGCCCCGACGCCGGCCGGACGCCGTGAGCCTTTGCTCTAACTCGCGGGACCCCCTGCCGCGGGTGCCACGGAGGGAGGGTAGGCCCCCTCCTGCGCCGCGGCGAGCTCGCGCAGGCGACGGCGTACGCGCTTGCGCTTGTCCGCCAGCTCGGCTTCGAGGCGGCTGAGCTCCTCGGCGCGTCGGCGCACCAACTGAAGCTGACGCTCGAGATGGCCCAGGGCCTCGCGGAGAAGCAGCTCGCGTCGAGCGGGCTCGACGTCCTCACGGCTGAGCTCATTGCGCAGGGCGGCGCGCGCCTCCTCGGCCTCGAGCAGCGTCTTGAGTTCCTCCAGCGACACGCCGAGCAGGTCGCGCAGGCGCATGATTTCGCGCAGCCGCTCGACATCGGCGGGAACGTAGACGCGGTGTGCGCCCGACGGGCGCGCCCCAGCCTCGGGCAGCAGCCCGATCTCCGCGTAGTAGCGGATCGTGCGCGGCGTGGTCCCGACCAGGCGCGCCACGTCGCCGATGCGCAGGCTGTGCTCGATCGTGTCCCCCGGCGGCTCAGGCGGGTTGGGCAACGCGGTCCTGCGCGGAAGGCGACTCGATCTGCGACGCCGCGCAATCTTCGTCGGGCGGCGGCGTCTCGCTGCGCGGGCGCAGCAGACACACGCCAGCGCCCGCCACCGAGGTGGCCGCCAGGACCCACAGCGCGGCGTGCATGTTGGCGATGAAGGGCGCGAGCTTCTGATCGGAGAGGCCCTTGGCCAGGCCCGAGAAGATGGCGAACAGCGTCGGCTTAGGGACCGCGGCGGTGACGATCGCCAGGACGAAGGCGATCGAGAGCACCGCGCCCGTGTTCTGCAGCAGGGTCCGTGCACCCGCGGCGATGCCGCGCCGCTTGGCCGGCACGGTGCCCATCATGGCCGCGGTGTTCGGACTGTTGAACATGCCCGAGCCGATGCCCACCAGGGCCAGCCACAGCGCGCTCTGCCACAGGGGCGAGCGCACCTGCAGGGTGGTCATGAAGGCGAGGCCGACGCCGCTTACGAGCATGCCCAGTGCGGCGAGCTCCCGCGAGCCGTGCCGGTCGGCGTAGTGGCCGGCCAGCGGCGAGGCGACCAGCATCCCCGCGGCCAGCGGGATGAGCTTGATGCCGGCGGTGATGGGGTCATCACCCTGGGCGCCCTGGAAGTAGAAGACGAACAGGAACATGAGGGCAAAGCGGGCCAGCCCGTTGATGAACGCCGCGGCGCTGGCCGCGGCGAACAGGCGGTTGGCGAAGATGCCGAGGTCGAGCATCGGGGCGCGCACCCGGCTCTCGATCAACACCCACAGCGGCAGCAGCAGCGCCGCGGCCGTCAGCCCGACGATGACGATCGGGTCGCTCCAGCCGCTGAGTCCGCCGCGGGACACCCCCAGGACCAAACCGGTCAGGCCGATGACAAAGGCGACGGTCCCCCCGAGATCGAAGCCGCGCACCGTGTCGGGTTTGGCCAGCTCGCGCAGGATCAGCGCTCCCCACAGCGCCCCCGCCAGCCCAAAGGGTACGTTGAACCAGAACACCCAGTGCCAGGAGACCGCCACCAGCGCGCCGCCGAGCACGGGTCCGAGCACGAGCCCCACGGCGGCGACCATGGTGTTGGCTCCCATCGCCAGTCCGAGCTGGCGGTGAGGGAACGCGTCGGTGACCAGGGCGGGAGCGTTGGCGAACAGAAACGAGGCGCCGACGCCCTGCGCGATCCGCCACAGGATGAGCACCGTGCCGTCGGGGGAGAACCCGGCACCCAGTGAGGCCAGGGCAAAGACCACGAAGCCGGCTATGTAGGCCCGCTTGCGTCCGAACAGATCAGAAAGGCGGCCGGCGCTGAGAACGAGCACGGTGGAGGCGATCATGTAGGCGAGAATCACCCATACCAGCGCCAGCAGGCTGGTGTGCAGGCTGCGCTCGAGGTCGGGCAGCGCGATGATCAGAGTCCCCGAGTTGGTCGCCGCGAGCAGCATGCCCAGACTGGTGCAGGAAAGCGCCCACCACTTGTAGTTCCTGTGGTCGGCGCCAACCCCGGGACGACGGCGCTGCGCGGCGAGTCCAACTGTGCTCACGTGACTCCCTCCGTGTACCAGAACCTTACGTACACGTTAGGTTAGCAGGGCTGGGAATCCGGCCCCGCCCGTTATCGGCGGCCCGAAGGACGTCTGCGATCAGCTCATGCGCCCGTCGACCACGGCCAGGCACGCCTCGCACGGCGGCCAGGGCGGGTCCCACGGGTAGCCGCTGACGTCGCGGCCGCAGAGCGCCAGGTCTGGCCGCTCCGCCGTGACGATGTGACAGACCTCCACCCAGCCCTCGGCGGTTCGTCCGGGACGAGCTGCGGGCGCGATGCGCGTGCCGGCGTGGGTCTTGGTCATGAGCGGGCTCGAGATCGCGGTCAGGGGCGCGGGTCGCGGGCTGACGACGGCCTCGGTGTCGTGCACATACCCGCCCGGCACCCGCGGCAAAGCTCCCGTCGCCTCGCCACTGCTGCGCTACCGTCGGCGACGATGTTCGGTCCGCGCGTGGATGTCCTGCCAGCGACGGTGGCCTGCATGGCCCTGGCGGCCTGCTCGAGCGCGGCTCATCCGGTGAGAACGGCTCTGCCCAGCGTCGCCCGGCCGGCCCCCCGCGCGCCATCCGTGGAAGGCCCCGCGGTGGCTGCGCGGCGGGCGGTGCGCGCCCGGGCCCTGGCTGCCTGCCGCGCCCGCCCGCCCGCCGAGCACCTGATCACCGCGCGCCGCTGGCTGTCGGGAACCATCGTGACCGAGTACTACCCGGTGCCCGAGCGCTGGTTCTCGGGACGACGGGTGACGGCGCCAGGCCTGCCCGGGCGCCACCGCGTGGATTGGCTGTACTCCGCCCACGGTCTCTCGATGGAGGGCGACGGCGTCGACCTGGCAAACCGTCCCGCCCACATCGCCGACTTGGGCAGCTCGGGCTGGGTCAGCAGGTCGGGCGACCACACCGTTCCGCCCCGCTGCGGGGTGGGCTGGAGCGGCGGGGCGCCTTTCTGGCGCGACGGGGGGTGGCGCAACGCTCGGGGCGCGGTCACCTACCCGCTGGCCCACGGAGGGTGGGCAGATGGACCCGGTCGGCGGGTGGGCGCCTACGGTGGCGCCACCTTCGCCTCCGGTCACGCGCTCAGCCTGACCCCCTACCGCTCGGTGGCCGTTGATCCCCGGCTCATTCCGCGCGGAAGTCATATCTACATTCCCGCCTACCGGCGGGTCAACGGCGGCTGGTTCGTGGCCCAGGACACCGGAGGGGCGATAATAGGGCGCCATATCGACGTGTTTCGCCCGCCCACGCGCGCCCCGTTTGGCAGCGGTCGGCTTCTGACCTCCGCCCGTGTGCTCGTGGTTCCCCCCGGCGCCTGAGGTCGGCCACCAGCGGACAGGATGGCGCGAGAAGCTCAGGCCCCGGCCGCGCGGCGGGTGAGGTGGGGCGCCGGCTGCGGTTGCACCCTGCCACGGCAGGCAAACGGTCGCTCTTTGCAGGGCACCTCGACAGATGTCCAAAGGCAGGGCTCTGCTTCTGGCCAACCTGTCCCTACCGAGCGGCTCGCCCGATGGCTTTTATCTCCTCCCGACATCCGGGACGTTCTCAAGCCGCCCTCACGGCCCTGAGCGCTGCCCGGTGAAAACGGCGAATCGGAGGCACCTTGCTATCTCCTTATCCGACATGGCTGAGCGCCGGGGACAACGCCTGGCAGCTAACGGCGGCCACCCTGGTCGGGCTCATGAGCATCCCGGGCCTGGTGGTCCTCTACGGCGGTGTGATGCAGAAGCGCTGGTCGGTGAACAGCATGATGATGTGCTTCGTGGCCTTTGCGGTGGTGCTCATCGCCTGGGTTCTGTGGTCGTTCAAGATGGCCTTCGGTCAGCCGATCGGCAGCGGAACCGGGTTCTTTGCCACCTTCGTCGGTCATCCCGGCAGCGTCCTGGGACACGTGGACGAACTCGGTCGGGCCAGCATCCCCCTACTCAACGCGGGGATGCCAACCTTCCGCTTCCCGGAGTCCTCGCTGGTCTACTTCCAGTTCGTGTTCGCGGGGATCACGCCCCTGCTCATGTTGGGATCGGTGCTGGGCCGGATCAACTTCAGGGCCTGGATCCCGTTCGTGCTGCTGTGGACCACGGTGGTCTACACGGTCAACGCCTTCCTCATCTGGGGCGGGGGCTGGCTCTCTCACAAGGGGGCCGTCGACTACTCAGGGGGTTACGTCATCCATCTCGCCGCCGGGGTGTCGGGCTTCGTTGCCGCGGCGGTCATCGGTCCGCGCCTGCAACGCGACCGCGAGGTCGACGCACCCAACAACCTGCTCATGGTCGCGGCCGGGGCCGGGCTGCTGTGGCTGGGCTGGAACGGCTTCAACGGCGGGGACCCCTACTTCGCCGGCGCAGACGCATCGGCGGCGGTCCTGAACACGAACCTGTGCACGGCGACCGCCCTGCTCGTGTGGATCGGCTGGGACTACATATTCAAGGACAAGCCGTCGCTGCTCGGCAGCGTCAACGGCATGATCACCGGCCTGGTGGCCATCACGCCGGCGGCGGGCTTTGTCAACGGCTACGGCGCGCTGATCATCGGGGGAGTGGCCGCCACCATCGTGTGGATGGCGATTCGGTTCCTCAGCCGCGCGCCGATCTTCCGACGGGTGGACGACACGCTGGGCGTCGTCTATACCCACGGGGTCGCCGGTGTGACCGGGGGCCTGATGACGGGCGTCATGGCCGACCCGAAGATGGTCGAGTACATCGGCGTGAGCCCATTCTCGGGTGCCATTCACGGGACCTTTCACCTGCTGCAGTGGCAGGCCATTGCCGCCGTCTGGATCATCGTGTTCAGCGGGGTGATGACCTTCCTGCTGCTCAAGCTGGTTGGCCTGTTCGTGCCGCTGCGCCTCTCGCAGGCCGAGATGGAGGAGGGCGACCACGCGATCCACGGCAACGAGGTCTATCCGTCTGACGTCCCCACGCTGGGCGGCCCGTACCTGCGTCCTCCGGGGACGGCGGTGCCCGTGGGCGCGGCCGCACCCGGGGTGGCCACCGCGTCGGGTCCAATCGAGTAGCGGACCCACAGGTCGGGGAGGGCGCGGCGCAAGGGCCGCGCCCTCCCCTTTGGGCGTTCTCGCGGCCGGGTCAGCGCAGCGCGGGCGAGCGAGTCCGCACGTGGCGACCGGCCACATCGCGCAGAATGCGCTGCATGGCGACCGTCGCCGGCGTCCGGTTGGCGGCCAGCGGGGTGGCGGCCAGCACCCGGCGGTGCAGGCCGGCGGTGGACAGGGAGCGCACCGCGATGTCCTTGCGCACGTTGGTGAGCGCCAGGGCAGGTATCAGGGCGACGCCGACTCCGGCCGCCACCAGGCCCTGAACCGTCTGGTAATCGTCGCTGTAGAAGGCTGTCCGCGGGGCGAACCCCGCGGCGTGGCAGGAGTGCACCACGTGCTGCGCACACTGGCTGTCCTGGGAGGTCTGCACCCACGCCTCCTCCGACAGGTCGTGCAGGCGCAGACGGGGCCGCGTGGCGAGTGGATGATCGCCCGGTAGTGCCACGAACATCGGATCCTCGAACAGGACCAGGCTCTCCAGCTCACCGGGCCCCGCCGGTTCGCGTACGCCGAAGTCAAACAACAGGGCAAGGTCAAGCTCGGCTGCGCCCAACCGCGTGACGAGCTCGTTGGGCTCCGCCTCGATCAGGCTGAGCTCGACGTCGGGGTGCTGCGCACGAAATATGCCGATGGCGAGCGGCATGAGCGTGGCGCCGGCGCTCGGGAACGAGGCCATACGCAGCTGCCCCCCGCGCAAGCCGGCGATCGCGGCCAGTTCGACCTCGGCCGCCGTCACGCTGGCGAGTATCCCCTGAGCATGACCTATCAGGACCTGGCCGGCGGGCGTAAGGCGCACCCCACGCGGCAGCCGCTCAACCAGGCGGCACGAGCACTCGCGCTCGAGCGCCGCGATCTGCTGGGAGACCGCTGACTGCGTGTAGTCCAGCGCCAGGGCCGCGCTCGAGAACGAGCCGTGCTCGGCTACGACGCTGAGAACCTGCAGGCGAGCCAGAGAAAGCATAAGGCAAGCTTATCGAGAACATCACAAGCCTGACTTGTGGTAATGACGACGGCGGGGCATCATCAACAAAGAACCGCAACCACAGAGGTGAACCATGAGCGTACGAACGATTATTTCCTACGACGGCACCGCCAACGACCGTGATGCGCTGGCTCTCGGGCGCGCGCTGCGCGACCGTGGCGCATCCTTGATCCTGGCCTACGTGCGCCATACCGCCGAATCGGGTGATGCTCGCGAGCTCCTGGCTCAGGAGGAGGCGGCGCGCCTGCTCGAGGACGGAGCCAGCTGGCTGGATGCTCCTGACACGCCTCGCCACGTGGTGCTCAGCGGCTCCACCGCGCAAGGGCTGCGTGATCTGGCCACGCGCGAGGGCGCCGAGATCGTTGTCTTCGGCTCCGACGCGCACACCGCCCCCGGACACGTCGCCGCGGGCACATCGGCGCAGCGACTGCTGCAGGGTGCACCGGTGGCCCTGGCCATCGCTCCCGCGCATCTGCGCGACCGTGACGTGGTGAATCTCGAGCGGGTTGCCATCGTCGGGGGCGATTCGGACCCGGTGGCGCGCGATACGGCGGAGGTGCTTGCCGGCGTAGGTGCCGAGAACCTGTCCACCCCTGCGGCCGACCCTCTCGATCTGCTCGTGCTCGGTTCGGGTCCGGGAACGGCCGAGGGGACGGTGGGACTCAGCGCGGCCAGCGACTATCTGCTCGAGACGGCACGCTCGCCCGTTCTCGTGCTGCGGCGCGGCGTCTCCATCGCGTTCGACCGGATGCTCGCCGCAACGTCCTGACGCGCACCGCGGGCGCGCATTGCGCGCGCCGCGGAAGTCAGTGAGGCGCTCCGCGCGGCGGGGCGCCTCACTTGGCGCACGCGCCCCGCTGAGAGCAGCTTGTCCTAGTGACCGGCGGCGGCGCCCAGCCCGATCGGACAGCTGACTCCGGTCCCGCCCAGCCCGCAGTAACCGCCGGGATTCTTGGCCAGGTACTGCTGGTGATAGCCCTCGGCGTAGTAGAAGGAGCCAGCTTGCGCGATCTCGGTGGCGATGGCGCCATGGCCGGCGGCGGCCAGCGACTGCTGGTAGGCCTCTCGTGAGGCGAGCGCAGCGTCACGCTGGCTCTGGTCCGACCACAGGATCGCCGAGCGATACTGGGTGCCCACGTCGTTGCCCTGACGCATGGCCTGGGTCGGGTCGTGGCCCTCCCAGAAGAGTTTCAGTATGGCCTGAAGGTTGGTCTGAACGGTGTCGAAGGCCACGAGTACGGCCTCGGTGTGCCCCGTTCGTCCACTGCACACCTCTTCGTAGGTGGGGTTCGGGGTGAAGCCCCCGGCATAACCCACTGCGGTGGTGTACACGCCCGGGGCCTGCCAGAAGACTCGCTCCGCTCCCCAGAAGCACCCCATGCCCACGATCAGCTGTTCGGTGGTGGCCGGGTAGGGCGCACGCATCGGTGTGTCCAGTACCGCGTGGCGGTCGGGCACGGCTAGCGGCTCGGAGCGGCCGACAAGGGCGTCGGCGGGATCAACCATCTTGGTCTTGCCAGCGAAGAAGAGCATGCTCTGAGGCTAGTGCATCGCGCGTGGCCTCAGACGGCTTCGGCGGCGGCGCGGGCGCGGCGGGTCGCCTTGGTGCGCTCACCGCGCGCCAGCACGGTCTTGCGCAGGCGCACGGCGCGCGGCGTGACCTCCACGCACTCGTCCTCGCGCAGAAACTCGAGCGCCTGGTCGAGTGACAGGTCACGGTGGGGGACCAGGCGTACCAGCACCTCGGCGGTGGAGGAGCGGATGTTGTTGAGGTGCTTCTCCTTGCACGCGTTGACGTCGAGGTCGTCTGAGCGCGCGTTCTCGCCCACGATCATGCCCTCGTAGACCTCTTCGCCGGGGCCCACGAAGAGCGTCCCGCGCTCTTGTAGGTTCATCAGGGCAAACTGTGCGGTGCCCCCGCGGCGGTCGGCGACCAGGGCCCCGGTGGGACGCGTGCGCAGCTCGCCGGCCCAGGGCTCCCAGCGATCGAAGACGTGATGGATCAGCCCCGTCCCGCGCATTTCGGTCAGGAACTCGGTGCGGAAACCGATCAGCGCTCGCGCTGGCACGAGATACTCCATGCGCACCCAACCGGTGCCGTGGTTGACCATCTGCTCCAGGCGACCCTTCCTCAGCGCCAACAGCTGCGTGACCACGCCCACGTAGTCCTCGGGGACATCGATGGCCAGCCGCTCGACCGGCTCGTGGGTATGGCCGTCGACCAAGCGTGTCACCACCTGAGGCTGACCGACGGTGAGCTCGAATCCCTCCCGACGCATGATCTCCACCAGCACGGCCAGCTGCAGCTCACCGCGTCCCTGGACCTCCCAGGCGTCGGGGCGCTCGGTGTCGCGCACGCGCAGAGAAACGTTGCCCACCAGCTCCTGCTCGAGACGGGCGCGGACCTGGCGCGCGGTCAGCTTGCTTCCGTCCAGGCCTGAGAGCGGCGACGTGTTGATACCGACGGTGACCGATAGCGACGGTTCGTCGACCGTGATCACCGGGAGGGGGCGTGGGTCGGCCGGGTCGGCGAGCGTCTCGCCGATGGTCACTTCGGCCAGGCCGGCCAGCGCGATTATCTCGCCGGCGCCGGCCTCGGTGGTGTCCACTCGCTCGAGGGCGTCGGTGACGTAGAGCTCGCCGACCTGCGCGCGCTGGATGGTTCCGTCCGCGCGGCACCACGCGATCGGCTGACCGCGGCGGATCTGCCCATGGCGCACGCGGCACAGGGCCAGGCGACCCACGTAGGGCGAGGCGTCAAGGTTGGTCACCAGGGCCTGCAACGGGTGCTCGGGGTCGTGCATGGGAGGGGGTATGCGCTCGATGAGCAGATCGAGGAGAGGGGCGAGGTCGCTGCCCTCATGACCCTCGGTCAGTGATGCGCGTCCGGCGCGCGCATTGCAGTAGACGATCGGGAACTCGATCTGCTCCTCGTCGGCGTCAAGATCCAGAAAGAGCTCATAGACCTCGTCGATGATCTCGGCGATGCGCGCGTCAGGACGGTCGACCTTGTTCACCACCAGGATCACCGGCAGCCGGGATTCCAGCGCCTTGCGCAGCACAAACCGCGTTTGCGGCAGCGGGCCCTCGCTGGCGTCGACCAACAGCAGCACGCCGTCGACCATGGTCAGCCCACGCTCCACCTCCCCTCCGAAATCGGCATGGCCGGGCGTGTCAATGATGTTCAGCTTCACCCCGCGGTGGCGCAGTGATGTGTTCTTGGCCAGGATGGTGATGCCCTTCTCGCGCTCGAGGTCCATGGAGTCCATGACCCGCTCGGACACGTCCTGGTTGGCTCGGAAAGCGCCCGATTGCCACAGCATGGCGTCCACCAGCGTGGTCTTGCCGTGGTCGACGTGGGCCACGATGGCCACGTTGCGGATGTCCGGGCGGGGAACGAGCATCCCGCGCAGGCTAGTGGCCCCCACGCGGGGCGCCCGAACCCGGCGCCGCCGCCTGCGTTTGACCCCGCACCGGTGGGGGAAATCCAATCTGGTCTTGCGCGCGCCGTCGCCCATGTCGATCGTGCTCGATGGCTCCCGGGCTCTCGCGGCGGTGATGCGGGCGGCGAGTACCACACTTCGCATCCTGGCCGACGCGGTCGATCCGAGTGGGGTGGAGACGCTCAGCCGCGTGCCCGCCACGCCTGAGCCGTGGCCGGGCTACCGGCAGATGACCGTGGCAGCGGTGGTCGATCATCTCGCGGCCCAGACCGATGCCCGGATCGCTGTGGTGGTCCTGTTTGAGCGCACCAATCGAAACCGCCGCGGGGTCCTCACCGCCGCGGAGCGCGAGCTGCGCCGCCGCGAGACCGCAGGGCGCTAGGCGCCAGAGCAGACCCCACGAGCCCTGGCTGGGCCCACGATGACGCTTCGCGCGGGCCGCTCCCGGGTAGGCGCTGCGAGCGCGACGGTGCGTATAGGACACCACCCAAGGAGGCTTAGAACCATGCAGAGCGATGATCTGGCGGCACGCGAGGAGGCGAAGGCGGCCGCCGAGGCGGCGGCGATTGGCGGCGAGACGGGCGGACCCGACTACTCAGATCCCGCCGAGCGCGCCGTACGCGAGGCCGGCGGCGGCGAGGCGGAAGGCTTCGAGGAGGCCGAGGGGGCGCTCATCGACCACGCATCGCACGGCGATCTCGGCCACAGTCCGCGCCTGGATGCCTTCGCTCCCGAGCGGGAGGCCGACCTGTCGGGCGCCGCCTACGCAGACGCCGACGAGGTCAAATCCAGCGAGCGTCACGGGATGCGCGAGGATGATGCCCGGCGGCGCCCCGACGAGCTCCGTGACGCCCCGGCCGGCCGAGAGCCCGAGCAGAGCCACGATGCCTCCGAGTGACCTGCGGGCGGTTACAGGGTCCGCTGAACCCTCTGTCTCCGGGCGGGAGCCCGGCTACCGGCGCAGCTCGGGGAGCACGTTCTCCCCGTAGGTGCGGATCGACCCCAGCGGGTCGGCCTGGCCGATGAGCTGACAACAGACCACCGACGCTCCCAGCCCGGCGATCTCGCGCAGCCGCTCGATGTGGCGCTCGGGGTCGGAGTCGACCAGGAAGCCCTCATGAGCGAACTGCTCGTCGGTGAGCGCTGTGTCGGCGCGGCTCTGCATGTCCTGGGGGTCGTGGATGTCGTCCCGGTAGAGCTCTGACCGCTGTGTGGGCTTCCAGCGGCGCGCGCCAGCGATCACCGCCTCCTGTGTCTCGCCCCACGCGAACCCCGTGTGCGCGATGATCTCGCCGCGCTCGTATCCGCCGTCGCGGCGTCCCCGCTCGTAGGCCTCGATGACCTCAGGGGCGGACTCCGGGTCTCCCAGCGTCCACAGCCCGTCGCCGTGGCGCGCCGCGATCGCCGCAGCCTGTGGGCCGAAGGCCGACACGTAGAGGCGCGGACGTGAGCGGGCGCGTGTGTAGAGCTTGGCGTCCTTGAGCGCAAACCATCCGCCGTCCATGGTCACCGTCTCGCCGGCCCACAGGCGCACTATCGCCTCCAAGCCCCGCTCGAAGCGCTCGAGCATCTCGCCGGGCTCGGGCCAGTCCAGCCCGAGCGGCGTTTCGTTGAGCGACTCGCCGGAGCCCACGCCGAGAAACACCCGCCCCGGGTACATCTCTTCCAGGGTCATGAACGCCTGCGCTATGACCCCAGGGTGGTAGCGATGAATCACCGGAGTGACGCCGGTACCGATGGGCTTGCCGGTGAGCTGCCCGACCGCTCCCAGCCACACCAGCGCGTTGCCCGACTGTCCTTCGGGGAACCACGGGGCAAAGTGATCAGAGCACCCGATGCCGTCGAAGCCGGCGCGCTCGGCGGCCACCGCCTGCTCCAGCAGCTGGGACGGAGGAAATTCCTCGTGCGATCCGGAGAACCAGTACTGCACGGCGTCGGGCAACTGCTCAGCCTCCCTTGATCCCCCGCAGGTGCTCGTCCTGCGGGTTGTAAGCCGGGTCCTCGTCGAGGTCCTCGGTGGCCGGTGCGTGGTCGATGTGCTCGGACACCGCCTCCTCAGGTGCCTGCGCTTCCTGGGGCGAGTGCGAAGAGTGCGCACCGTGGGCGGAACTCTCGATGGAGTCTTCTCCTTCGGACGGTGGGTCTGGGGTCTGCGAGGCCATGTTGTCTCCAGAGTTGGTGGGCAAGCGGGGGCGTACCCGGCCGGCCCGGCCGTCAAGCGCCGGCGTGGGTGTCGGCCCCCGGTGGGTGGGGCCAGCCGCGGGGGCGTACCCGGCCGGCCCGGCCGTCAAGCGCCGGCGTGGGTGTCGGCCCCCGGTGGGTGGGGCCAGCGCGCGGCGCCGCGGCGAGCGCCGCGCGCTCGCGCGAGGAGCACGGTGAGCGAGGTCAGGCCGCCGCAGATGAGTAGCGGGATCACGGGCGCCTCATAGCGAGCGGCGAAGCCGGCCGTCGCCGCTGAGCCCGCGAGCATGGCCACAGCCGAGCCGCTGAGCAAGAGGACCGCCAGTCGTCGCCGGCGCGCGAGCAGTAGGGCAAGGACACTGAGCGCGACCATTAGCGCCAAGAACGGCCGCGGGACGTGCATCACGCGGTCGTAGGCGCGCAGCAGTGAAGCCGGCGCCTGGGCGTGGGGCGTCCACGCCACGGGCAGGCCGCGCCGCTCCCGGCGATCGTCGGCCGTCAGGCCAACCGTGCGCGGCAGCCCGACGGTGGCGTCCTCGCGTGCTCCCGCAGACGCTCCCGGGGTGAAGAAGCGCCCCAGGTCGGCGCCCAGCAGGCGTGCGTAGGCCATCGGGTGAGCGAAGATGATGTCCAGCGCGAAGCGGCGCAGGAGCGCGTTGCTGTACGCCTGACGCTGAGCGTTGGCGCTGATACCTCCGAATGCGCGGCGCGCGGGGCTGGCGCGGTCAAACAGGAAGTACGCCGGCCCCTGCGCAGGTGTGCCCGCTACGCACAGCGGTCGCGCCTGGGACGCGACGCCCGCTCCCCGGCAATCCACGATCTGTCCGATGCGGGCGTAGAGGAACCAGCCGTCGGCTTGGGTGAGGCCGTAGGTGCCAGTCACCGCTCCGAGCAGCGCGACGTATACCGCCAGGGGCGCCAGCACCGCGCCGAAACCGGCCGACACGACGCGCCGTCCCGGGCGGCGCATCACGATGAAAGAAAGCCAGACGGGAACGGCGAAGAGAGCCACCGGGCGCATCAGGGTCGCGGCGGCGAGCAGCAGTCCGCCGAGAGCCGCGCCGCGAGCGTCCAGGCGTCCCAGAACCAGCGCCAAGGAGGCCAGGAGCAGGAGGGTGAACAGGGCCTCGGCGAGCACATGCTGCTCGAGGGCGATCGCCGACGCGTCGAGTGCCACCAGGGCTGCACCGGCCACCGACAGCCAGTGGGTGGCACCCAGGCGACGGCTGAGGCCGTATACGAGGGCGCCGACGGCCAGGCCGGCCGCATGCTGAACGACGACCAGGGAGGTGAGGCTGTGCGCGTTCAGCGAGAACAACCGCAGGGCGAGTGGGTAGCCGCTGGGACGGGTCGGCGCGATGGCCACGAGCGTCGGCGCGCGAGCCATCTTCAGGTACCCCCACGAGTCGCTGTAGAAGAGCGCCGGTCGGTAGGCGATCAACGTCGCCAGGCGAACGAGCGTGGCGCCCACCAGCACGGCTCCCAACACCCGGTGGGTGCGTACGGCGCGCACGCACGTGCCCACCGCCGGCGTGAGGCTACGCGCTACCAGGCGCTCGCTTCTCGAACAGAGTGGCTCGCACCGGGACCCGAGCGTTGACGTGTCGAGCCCGAGGAGCAACGCTGAGCCGGACGAGCGCAGGGTCGGCCGCCAGTGCCCGCGACCACTCCGTGGAGCGGACCTTAACCAGGTGCGTCCACGGCGCGCGCCACGGAGCCACACCGTTGATCACCGGCTGGATGAACAACAGCCGGGCTCCAGGGGGCAGGGACCGCACCAGGCGGCCCAGCGACTTGGTCACGCGGCTGGCGCGCAGGCGTGTCAGCGCATCGCGCCAGTCCATGAAGCGCGGGTCGGCGACGGGTCCCAGCGGCGTGGCGTAGCGCAGGCCGGGCGGCATGTAGCGGGCCACCACCGGAATCTCTTCGGGATGGGTGTCGAACACCACGTCGCCGGGGCGCAGCGCGGGGCCCACCCGCGCGGCCACCGGCGCTACGTTGCTCTTGAAGGCTCGCGGTGGCCGGTTGGAACCGGCGACCCAGAGCAGGACGAGCACGGCCATTGCCGCTACGCCGATCGGCCGAGGGCGGCCAACGCGCTGAGGAATCTGGGTAAGTCCGAAGGCGACGAGCAGCAGGAAGGGACCGAGGAAGATGGCGAAGTAGCGGTTGGCCCACGCGGGTGAGAACTTGGAGAAGGACCATGCGGTCGCCATGGTCAGGGCAAGCACGAGGGCGAGCGCACGGGCGGCGGCTCGCTGGCCGTCGGGTGCGCGGCGCAGTCCCACGTACAGCCCAACGCCGGCGGTGATCAGGGCCAGGAGGGTGGCGACGGCGCCGCCGAGCAGCGCGAGCGGGATCTGCTCGGCCGCACGCCATGTTGGCGCCAGCGCCCACGGTGCGCCGGTGTGCGCAGACTGATACAGCAGCGTGGGCACCCAGGGTGCGAACAGGAGCGCCGCTCCCCCGAAGGCCAGCACCCCGTCGATGAGCACTCGTCGGTGACGACCGGTGTCATACGGAAGCCCCGTTAGGTCGGGTCTGAGCAGCAGCACCGCCGTTGTGCCGACCATGGCCGCCAGCAGGAACATACCCCAGTTGTGGGTGTAGAGCAGGGCCGCGAGGGTGATCGCAAGCGGGGCGAGGTACCGTCGCTGCGAGAACAGGAAGGCATGCACGAAGGCGACGCTGGCCAGGAGGCTGAGCAGCGCCACGAGTTCGTACATGCGGGTCTCCTGGGCGTAGGAGGTGAGAAACGGATCGGTGGCGGCGAGCGCGGCGCAGAGCCAGCCGCAGCGCACCCCGAACACCGAGCGTCCGGCCCACAGGGCCGCTGGCACGGTCAACAGCCCGATGAGCACCGACAGTAAGTGCGTGGCGGCCTCGCTGTGACCGACCACTCCCATCCACACGTGCAGGATCAGGTAGTAGAGGGGCGGCGAGCCATCCTGGCGCAGCACGCCTGGGATCGCGGTCAGGTGGTGCGAGGAGATGCCCACCGACAGCCCCTCGTCGATCCAGAAGTACGCCGAGAGCCAACGAGTGCGCAGCCACAGCGAGAGCAACAGCAGCGCGGTCAGCCCAGCGAGGGCCACGACCAGGCGCGGCGTGGGCGCGCGTGACCGTCGGGGCGCCGGAGCCGGCGCGGACGGTAGCCCCAGCACGTCGATCGTCGGCGAGCTGACCGGTCGGGTGAGCGTCGCTCCGAGCATCGAAGCAGGGCGGCTCGCCGGCGTTGACCAAGTTCTTCTTGTCAAACCTGTCCTTCGGGACCGAGGTGCACGGATGGGTCACGGGCGCTCATTCATCTCGCCGGCGCGCCGCAGCCGGCGCTCGCGAACTGAACGCGAGGAAAACCTCGCCTGAGCTGCCCGTCCTGGGATGGCAGGGTACTGAACCGGTCTGATGGGCTCCGCGCCCGGCCAGCGCAGCTGCCTCGGTTACCGGCTAATGCCCGGAGAACCGCAGGCCGAGAGTGCGCGTCTGGGTGTGCAGACGGCCGCGCTCGTCGCGCACGCGAAGCGTCAGGACGATCTGCAGGCGATGATGGTGGCGCAGCAGACGCAGCGCTGCCGAGCTCATGCGCAGCGTGAGCCGCTGGTTGCGGTGTCGAGCCACGCTGATGGCCACGCTACCCACTGGGACTGAGACGCTGACCCGCCCGCGGGCGTTGCCGTGGGCGACGGCCGAAAGGGCGCGCACGTCCATTGCCACTCGGCAGGCCGATGGGCAGGCGGCGCTGCCAAGCACCAGCGTGCGGCCACGCTGGCGCAGCGCGAGGTGAAGCCCTCTGATCGACGCATCGCCGACCTGGGCCGGGTTAGTCGACGCGGATCCGAACGCGCCCAGGGGCGTCGAGGCCGGGGGGGAGGGAGGCAGGGTGGCCGAGGCCGGCATCGTCGAGGGCATACCGCCCGGGGGCGGGGTGGGGCCCGGCGATGGCGGTGGGCCGGGGGAGGGCTTGGGCACGGGCCCGGAGCCGGCACAGAGCTGATCGACGAGGCCATTGCCCCCGGAATTCGTGGCGATGGGAGTGCCCAGACCGGTGGCGAGGTCGTATCCCGGCGCGGCGGGAAAGCGGCCGGCGTTGGTGTTGGTGAAGTCGTTGTTGCCCGCCAGCACATCCGTGAACGCGGTCGCGCTGGAGGCACCGGCGGCCACGCGGTACAGGGCCGGATTGAGCAGCCCCAGGGGCTGGCCCGCGCATCGGGGGCTGGCGTCGGCCAGGGCGGTGAGGGCGCCCCACAGCGGTGCCGCCGCGCTCGTGCCCCCGAAGGTTCTCCAGCCGCCGTTGTGGTAGACGACGTAGCCGGTGTTCGGATCGGCGTTGGCCGACACGTCGGGCACCTGGCGTTGACCGTTCGAGAAGCCGGGTGCGCCGGGCTGGTAGGCGGGTCTAGGCCACACGGAGGACAGGCCGCCACCGCTGGCTCCTGTGGCGTTGTTCCACACGGCCTGGGCGGACGGCGAGCCGGCACTGTTCAGGGTGGTACCGCCCACGCCGGTGACGTAGGGCTGGCTGGCCGGGTCGTCGACCGCGAGCTGATTGGGGAGGTGGGTGTTCGGGTCGGCACAATCCTCGGAGCCGCTGTCACCAGAGGCCGCGACGATGGTCTGACCCTGAGTCGCCGCCTGGGCGAACAGCATGTTTTCGGCCTGGAGCTCCGGGTCGGCCTGGGACCCTGACGGTGGGGGCTCGCAGAACCCCCAGGAGGTGGTGATGACCTTGGCCTGGTTGTCGTTGATCATCCGGCGGTACGTGTCCAGCGGACCGGAGGGACGGCTGGGATCGTTGTTGGGGCCCTGGTAGACGATCACCCTGCTGGCCGGCGCGAGGCCGATCACGTTCTCGATGTCCAGCGCGGCCTCGCCGGCGCCGGGCCCAGTGCCCGCGCCGCCGTCGACCTGCGAGTAGGTGACCGGGGCGTTGGTCGAGAAGCAGCTCTGGTAGGCGGCGATGTCGCCGGCCAGGTTGGGCTCGAGCTCGTACACGCCGATGGTGATTCCCGCGCCGCGGTTCCCGGCCGAGTACAGGCCGGTGAAGCCGTAGGCGGAAGCGAGCTGGTCGATCGTGTAGGGGCCGGTGCTCCCGGCCCGGGCGCTAGCAGCCTGGCACGGTTGCGGCCCAGGGCTCGACGAGCTCGCGCGCGGCAGGATCGCGTGGGGGCCCGACGGGCGCGGCGGTGCGACGGGTGCCTGGGCGGGACGACGGATGCCCACGGTGCTGAGGCCCACCACTCCGGTCACCGCGCCGGCCACGCCCGCGCGCACTCGCGGCGCGGAGGTGTTCGCGTACACGTTGCGCCCGTCGGGTACTCGAAAGCGCTGCAGGCTGACGGCGAACGCCCGCTGGACGGTGGCTGCGCTCGCCGTCACCGGTATCGACAGTCGGTCGGCGGAGACCCGCCCAGGCGCCAGTCCCACGTCGCGCAGCGCGCTGTCCACCGCCGCCACCGTCGCCGGAGTGGCACCGAAGCGCGCGGTGAACTCGCCGGTGCTCAGAAAGTGGCGAAAGCCGGGAGAGCCGGGCGTGGAGATCTGACTTACCAGCGCGGCGACGCCGGCGGGGTCGCGCGGGGACAGGAGCACCTGTAGGTGCAGCGTCGCCTCTGCGGCGAGCGCGCCTGTGTGCGCGGAGCCCATGGGCAGGCGGGCGGGTTGCCCCACGGCAACGCTGTGGAAGGCTCGGAGCGCCGCCTGCGCGCGTGCGGCGCCAAGGCCGACGCTGAGCATGAGCACCGCCACGGCAGCCGCGAGCGCGCGACGACAAGCGGTGGCGGTGGGAACCGTCATGCCGCCTTTGTCGGTCACGTTCGGGCCGAGCATGAGCCGGTCAGGCGTTTATTACGTGCTTCGTCAAGCGTCTCGGAAAAGACGATCGGCGTCGCAAGCTCCTGCGCTCGGATAGAACTCTCGCCACAACGAGGAGAGGAGCGGCGATGCCGGACGTCAAGGGTGCAGCACAGGACATGGTTGAGCGAGCGAAGGGCGCGGTGGGGCGAGGCGGTCCCCCGCTGGCGACGGAGGTGGGCGGACGCGTGGCTGCGGTGCGTGAGGCGTTGCAGGCCTTCGGAGAAGGGGATCATGAGCGCTTCCTCAGTGCTTTCGACGATGACGTCGAGTGGATCGGCCCGGGCGGCGACAACTTCCCCGGCCCGGCCACGGCCGAGGGACGCCAGGCGCTGGAGGAGGGCTTCCTGGCCACCGTGGGGTGCTCCTACGCGTCCTTCGGCTTCAGGCCCGAGCAGTACCTGCAGACCGAGAGCGAGGACATCGTCGTGGTGCTCGGCACGTTCTTGGGGGAGGGGATCAAGGGCAAGGGCGATCTGGATGTACCCGGTGCCCAGGTCTGGGAGTTCAAGGGTGAACGCGTAAGTCGGGTCCGCACCTACACGGACTCCGCGAGCTTCCCACCCTCGGTCGACGAGGAGGAGCACGAGAAGCGCCAACGTGACGACGCCGAGAAGGATAAGGACTCCAAAGAGGACAAGGATGCTAAGGAGGACAAGGAGGCACCGGCGTCTTCGCAAACTCACGGCGGAGACCAGGCCAAGGAGGGGAATTCCCAGGGCGCCCGCGAGCAGGACCACGAGGGCTCGACCGCGTCTGCGGAGCACCACCCGAAGTCCGAGGACCACACCGACCAGGAGCGTCGCGACGCCGGTCAGAGCGCCTGAGCGCGCTGGTCGAGCACGGCTGTCGAGGGCGATGGCAGCGCAGTCACAGGGTGCCTGCCATCTCCTCGCTGTCGCGGAAGCGACCCACCCCCTATTTGGGCGGTTTCGGTCCCGCGCGCCAGCGACCGACGCGACGTAGTTGCGAGACTCGTCAGGTCTTCCCGTGCCGCCTCAGAACCCACCCAGAGATCGCACTCGCCGGCCCCTCTCCTCGGTCCACGTGGGGGCGATCGAGTTTCTCGCGGACGTCCTGGCCACGAGCGAGGAGGAAGGGCGCGCAGACGACTTCTACGGGCGCCTTGCCGAGGCCACGACGAGCCTGACCTCGCTCGAGCGGGTAGTGATCTTCCGCTATGACTCCGCGCGCCGCCGCGTGCGTGTGGCAGGCACCTACGGACTCGATGTCGACGTCTTCGCGGACTCGTTCATCACCGCCGAATCGGCGCCGATCGCACGTCAGGCCTTGGAGCATGACCAGGTCATCGAGGTGTCGAAGGACCTTGATCGTCAGTTGCCGCCTGAGTACATCGAGCGCCTCGACCTGTCCGGGGTCGTCTGTGCGCCGATGGTGGCCAGAGGGCGCTGGATCGGGGTCATCCTCGGCGATCGAGGCAGGCGTGAGACTCCACTGGACGACGGCGAGCGTGAGCTCCTGTGGATTCTCGGCAAGACGGCAGCGCTCGCTTCGATGGCACGTGTGGCCACCCGGCAGCACGACAAGGCACAACAGCTCGAGCAGCGGATTGACCTCGCCCGCGAGGTCCATGACCGTGTCATCCAGCGTCTGTTCGGCGTGTCGCTGGCCCTGTCCAGCGACCACACTCTTCACGAGGAGACGCGGCGTCGCTGCGCCGAGGAGCTACAGAACGCGTTGGCCGACCTGCGGTTGGCCGTGGGGCGTCCGCTTGGTCGGGGCGCGCAGCGCACGAAGACGACCCTGGGCGCCGAGGTTCAGCGACTTCGTCACGCTCACCCGGATCTGGGCATTCAGTTCGACGACACGGCGCCGCTCGTGGCCCCCACGGCGCTTGAACCGCTCGCACAATCCGTGCTGACCGAGGCGATTCGAAACGCCCACAAGCACGCCCGACCGTCACGCGTCGGTGTGCGCACGAGCACCAGCGACGCCACGTTCGTCCTCGAAGTGACCAACAACGGAGTACGCGGCCGGGCGCGTCGCACCGGGATGGGGTTGCGTCTCGCGGCCTTTGAAGCGTTACAGGCCGGCGGCCTGCTCGAGTTCGGTCAGCGCGGAGAGGACACTTGGCAGGTGCGCCTCGTGGTCCCGTGCCAGTAGATCGGTGAGACACGCCGCGGACGTTGGGGGTAGCACGCGCAGGCTGCGTGTTCTCGTCGTCGATGACCACGACGTCGTGCACTGGGGCTTTCGCCTGATGCTCGCCAATCAGCCCTGGGTGGACCGCTGCTTGAGTGCGCGCACCGGCGCCGAGGCGTATGCCCTGACGTCGCGCTACACGCCGCACGTTGCTCTGGTCGACCTGTTCGTCGGCGAGGAATCGGGCGCGGAGATCTGTGAGCAGCTACGTGAGCGCTCGTCGATGACGAGCGTGTTGCTGATCTCCGGTGCCGGCCGGATCTCGCCGGGTGCCGCGAAAGCCGCGGGGGCGTCCGGGTTCATCCCCAAAGACTGGGGAGCAGCGGACATCTCGCTGGCGGTCAGAAAGGTTGGACTGGGCATGACCGTGTTCCAGGCGCAGGTCGACGGTAACGCCACGCCGCTGTCACCGCGCGAACGCGAGGTGCTGCAGATGATCGCCGGCGGCTCTACCAACCGGGAGATCGCGGCCGAGGTCTTCCTCTCACCGCACACGATCAAGGAGCACACCAGCAGTCTCTACCGCAAGCTGAAGGCCAAGAACCGTGCCGAGGCCGTACAGATCGCGCAGCGCCTGGGCCTGCTCGACTGACCCCCCTCAACCGGGGGGCAATTCCCGAAGGGACCTCGACTGATCGGACGCGAGGTCCCAGCCTGTGACCTCATGTCGGCTCTGCGGCGCGTGGCCATTCTCTTTCCCGGGCAAGGGTCCTCGGTCCACGGGACCAGGCTGCTGGTCGAGGAGTACTGCCCGGAACTTCACGAGCGCTGTGTGGGAGCGCTCGGAGGCGATCCGTTCGAGGGAGCGACACGGAGCACCATCTTCGCCCAGCCGGCTATCTTCCTCGCGAGCATCGCCGGCTGGCGCTCGATTGCCGGCGCCAACATCGAGGCATGTGCGTTTGCCGGTCATTCGGTGGGCGAGCTGGCGGCGCTGAGTGCTGCGGGCGTGCTCCGCCCTGAAGATGGCCTTGAACTGGTGATGTTGCGTGGACGGCTGATGGACCACGCCGCCGCGGCCACCGGCGACGGCGGGATGCTGGCCGTCCTCAAGGGCACCCTGACTGAGGCCCAACGGCTGGCACAGAGCTTCGGCTTGGCGCTGGCCAATGACAACGCCATCGGCCAGGTCGTGCTCGCAGGGCCGCGGACACGGCTCCGGGACGCCACGCTCGCTGCGCGTGAGCAGGGGCTGCGTGCGATCACCCTCGATGTCGCCGGAGCCTTTCACTCACCTGCGATGGCGTCGGCGATGGAGCCCTTCCGCGACGCAGTGCGCCGGGTCGTGCTGACCTCCCCCAAGGCGCCGGTGTTCTCCGGGGTTACCGCGCGACCGTTTGAGGACGTGCCGTGCGAGCTGGCCGAAGCGCTCTGCTCGCCCGTGCGTTGGCGCGAGACCATGACCGCGCTGGAGCGCCTCGATATCCACTCCTTCGTCGACGTCGGACCTGACGAAGTTCTCGCCCGCCTGGCACCCCGCAATGTCCCCGCCGCCAGTGTGCTCCGCCCGGAGGACCTCCGTGTCAACGCCTGAGACGCTTGCGCGTGACGCCCGGCCGCAAACGGTTTCGACCCACGCGCAGGTGGTCGGACTCGGGAGCTCCCTGCCGCCCGAGATTGTCGCGAATCATTCCATCGCCGCGGACGCCGGCGTGGACGGTGCGTGGATCGAGCGGTGCACAGGGATTCGCTCGCGACGACGCGTTTCGTCGGCCGCGGCCTTGGTCGACCTCGCCGCAGATAGTGGCCGTGCCGCCCTGATCGACGCCGGGCTGAAGGGGGCCGAGCTCGACCTCGTGCTCGTGGCCACGGTCAGCCAGGAAACCTCGATGCCCAATGTCGCTCCGCAGGTTGCCACCGCTGTAGGGGCACTGCAGGCTGGCGCCTTTGACATTGGCGCCGCGTGCGGCGGCTTCCTGATGGGACTGGCTACCGCGGTCAGCTTCATCGAGTCCTCGCGCGCGCGCAAAGTGCTCGTGGTGGGCGCGGACACGCTGTCGCGCCAAACCGATCCGCACGATCGCGGCACGGCCGCCCTGTTCGGCGATGGCGCCGGAGCGGTCGTGCTCAGTGTTGCGGGTGCGGGCGGCGTTGGCGCCATCGAGCTGGGGGCCGACGGGAGCCTGGCCGGGCTGATCGTCACGGACGCCCGCACCGGCTTCATCCGCATGGACGGGCACGAGACGTTCAAGCATGCCGTGAGCGCGATGGAGCGCGCGACGCGATCGATCTGCGCGCGCTCCGCGCTTGACCTCGCGGCCGACCTCGACCTTGTCGTCTTTCACCAGGCGAACGCGCGCATCACGCGCTCGCTGGTGGCGCGCCTGGCGTTGCCCGAGGAGCGCGTGGTGGATTGCATTGCCGAGCTTGGCAACACGTCGGCAGCGAGCGTCCCGCTGGCCCTCGCGCACGCGCGCGCTGATGGGCGCCTGGTGGCCGGCAGTCGGGTGCTGCTGTGCGCGGTCGGGTCCGGGTTCATCTGGGGCGCCGCCCTGCTCGAATGGGGCAGGCGATGAGCAGCGGGCGACCCACGGGTGCCTGCGCGCTGGTCACCGGCGGCTCCCGTGGTATCGGCGCGGCGGTCGCCCGGGAGCTAGCCGCCGCGCGCTGGCCGGTGGCGATCAACTACCGCAGCGATGTCGCTGCAGCGCAGCGAACCCGGGCAGAGATCGAGCGTGCCGGCGGAACGGCCATCGCCATCGCCGGCGACGTCTCGCGGCCGGAGACGGCCAAGGCCCTGATCGAGGAGGCCAGTCACGAGCTCGGTCCGGTGCTGTGTCTTGTCAACAACGCCGGGGTGCGCGCCGACAACCTCGCGCTGTCCTTGACCGACCGGGAGTGGGACAGCGTTCTCGACACGAACCTGGGCGCCGCCTTTCGTCTCGTGCGCGAGTCGTTGGGACCGATGATCCGGGCGCGGTTCGGTCGGGTGATTGGCGTCGCGTCGGTTGTCGGGCCGCGCGCGAATGCCGGCCAAGCCAACTACGCCGCGGCGAAGGCCGGCCTGATCGGCATGAGCAGGACGGTCGCCGTCGAGGTCGCCCGGCGCGGAGTGACCGTCAACACAGTTGCTCCAGGGTTCATAGAGACCGACATGACCGCTGACGTCGCGGATGGAGCTCACAGAGCGGTTCCCGCGCGGCGGGCGGGACGGCCGGAGGAGGTTGCGGCGTGCGTGGCCTTCCTCGCCAGCGACGGCGCGTCGTATGTCACCGGTAGCACTCTGTTTGTCGATGGCGGCCTCGCCGCCTGATCTGAGGAGGAGCACATGTCGGACACGGTCACGGTGCAAAAGGTCGAGCAGGTCGTCAGCGAATCGCTGGTGAGCTTCGGTGCCGACGCCGACGCGGTCGAGCCGGGCGCGACGTTCGAGAGCCTCGACGTCGATTCGCTCGACCTCGCCGAGATGGCGCAGATCGTCGAGGAGAAGTTCGGCGTCGAGCTGAAGGGCAACGACGTCAAGGGCATCAAGACGGTCAGCGAGCTGGTGGACCTGATCGTCTCGCGGGTTTGATGCGCCCGGTAGCGATCACCGGACTGGGCGCGGTTACGCCGCTCGGTGTCGGCGCCAGGGCGCTGCACGCGCGCTGGAGCGCCGGCGTGTGCGGGATCCAGGACGGAGAAGCGCCATGCGCGGACTTCTCGGTGACCGATTTTCTCTCAGTCAAGGAGGCCCGCCGCGCGGATCGCTTCACCCAGCTGGCGATTGCCGCCTGCGACGAAGCGCTCGCCGACGCCGGCTGGAACGGCGATCCACCGTATGACCCGCGGCGGGTCGGGGTCATCTTCGGCACGGGCATCGGCGGCATATCCACGCTCGAAGCCAACCATTCACTCCTCGAGGGCAGGGGTCCTGCCAGCGTCTCGCCCTTGGCTGTGCCGCTGATGATGAGCAACGCCGCATCGGCGGCGCTGGCCATGCGACACAACCTGCGCGGCCCGGTTTACGGGGTTGTCTCGGCGTGCGCCGCCGGGGCACACGCGATCGGCAGCGCGATGCGCGCGATTCAATGCGGCGACGCGACCGCGGTCGTTACCGGTGGCTCGGAGGCCGCCCTGACGCCGCTGACGAGGGCGGCGTTTGCCGCCCTCGATGCGACGTCCAGCTGCGGCATCTCCCGGCCCTTTGACGCCCGTCGCGACGGGTTCGTGCTGGGGGAGGGTGCTGCGGTGCTGGTGCTCGAGGAGGAGCAGAGCGCGCGCGAACGCGGCGCTCGCATTATCGCCCGCCTCTGCGGCTACGGGGCAAGCTGCGACGCCTTTCACCTGACCGCTCCTGACGAGCGGGGCGCCGGCCAGGCGGCGGCGATCGAGGCGGCCCTGCGCGACGCCCGGTTCGCCCCGCAGGACGTTCATTACGTGAACGCTCACGGAACCTCGACGCCGCTCAACGACCGGTCAGAAACGCTCGCCCTGAAGCTGGCGCTCGGCGAGCACGCTGCCAAGATCCCGATCTCGTCCACGAAGTCGGCGATCGGCCATCTGTTGGGTGCCGCGGGCGCCGTCGAGGCGACGGCGACCGTCCTTGCGCTGCGCGATCGCGTTGCGCCGCCGACGCTCGGCTGGTCTGAGCGCGATCCGGAACTGGATCTCGACTACGTCCCCGGGGCTGCTCGGCCGCTCTCCATCGCGCCAGATAGGAAACCCGTCGCCCTGTCGAACTCGTTCGGGTTTGGCGGGCACAACGCCGTGCTCTGCCTCGAGGCGGCATGAGCCTGGCGCTGCTTCCCCGGCCCGGGGAGCGCCTCACACCCCTCGAGCGACTCGAGGTTCTGTGCGATCCGGACTCGCTGAACCTGATCCGCACCGAGGTCCGCTCCCGACGGATGGGAGCGCATGCGCGCGCCGGAGACGGCGTGCTGGCCGCGTCTGGACGGATCGACGGCCGCTCGGTCTTCTGCTTCGCTCAGGACCGAAGCTTTGCCGGCGGCTCACTCGGTCAGGCTCACGCCGACACCGTCATCAAGGTCCACCAGCTCGCCGGGCGCGCACGCGTGCCGGTGATCGGGTTCATCGAATCGGCGGGCGCACGGATGCAGGAGGGCCTGGAGGCGCTCGGCGGCTACGGGCGGATCTTCCGCGAGCATGTGCGCCTGTCCGGACGGGTGCCGCAGATTTCCATTGTCTGCGGGCCGTCGGCGGGGGGCGGGTCCTACGCACCGGCGCTGACCGACTTCGTGATCATGGCCGGCGCCAACGCGAGCATGTTCTTGACGGGTCCCGCAGTGGTGGCGAAGGTCACGGGGGAGGAGGTCGACGCCGCCGCTCTCGGCGGCCCGCGCGTGCACGAGCGCAGTGGTGTGTGTCATCTCGTGGCGCCGACAGAGGTCGACGGCGCGTTGCTTGCTCGTGACCTGCTCGACTACCTGCCCCAACGCGCCGATGAGACGCCCCCGCGGTGGCCGTCGGTGGCGCCGCCGGGATTGGCGCCCGAATCGGTGGTGCCCAGCGAGAGCCGCCGGGTCTATGACGTGCGTGACGTCGCCCGAGCGCTCGCGGACGGCGGGCGTCTGCTCGAAGTCTCGCCGCGCTATGCCCGCAACATCGTCTGTGCGCTGGCGCGCCTCGACGGTCGGGCGATCGGGGTGGTGGCCAACCAGCCGCGCTACCTCGGCGGCGTCCTCGATGCCGCAAGCGCACAGAAGGCGGCACGCTTTGTCCGCACCTGCAACCTCTTCGGTCTTCCGTTGGTCGTTCTGGTGGACACCCCCGGATTTCTCCCAGGGACCAAGCAGGAGCGCGCCGGCGTCATCCGCCACGGAGCAAAGCTCGTCTACGCCTTCGCAGAGGCGACGGTGGCACGCGTCACCGTCGTGTTGCGCAAGTCCTTCGGCGGAGCTTTCATCGCCATGAACAGCAAGGACCTCGGGGCTGACTTCGTTTTCGCATGGCCGGGCGCACAGATAGGGGTGATGGGCGCGACGCAGGCCGTAGACGTGATCCACCGGCGCGAAATCGCCGCCGCCAAGGATCCCGAGCGTGCACGCGCCACGCTCGCCGCCGCCTACGCCAAGGAGCACCTGGGCTCAGGATCAGCCGGTGCCGACGGCTTCGTCGACGAGGTCATTCCCCCGAGCGCCACGCGGAGCCGCATAGCCGCGGCCCTGTCGAGTCTCGAAGGCAGTCGGCCTGAGCCCCGCACGAGCGGCAATCCGCCCCTATGAGCACCCTCCGGTGGTCCGCGCCGTTTGAGGACCTCGCGGTCGGAGAGCGCTTTGCCACCCGCGGACGCACCGTCACCGGGGCCGATGTCGTCACTTTCGCCGAGTTGACCGGCGACCACCACCCCCAGCACTGCGACGCTGAGTGGGCCGCGCTTGGCCCCTTTGGGCAGCGCATCGCTCACGGGATGCTGATCGTCAGCTATTCCGTGGGGCTGGTCCCGCTTGACCCCGCCCGCGTACTGGCCCTTCGTCGTCTGCGCGACGTCGTGTTCAAACGCCCCGTCGGCTTCGGTGACACCATCACAGTCGAGGGCGGGATTGAGCAGCTGCGGCGCGTCAGCCACGAGGCGGGGCTCGTCTCGTGCCGCTGGTCGGTTCTCAACCAGCGTGGAGACCTCTGCGCGCGCATGACCGTCGAAGTACTGTGGCGCGCGGGCCCCGTAGCCGCGACACGTGGCGCCGCCGCTGGCTCCCTGACCTGATGCTGGCCGGCAAAAAACTCCTGATCACCGGGGTGCTGACCCGCGACTCGATCGCCTTCGAGGTGGCGCGAGCGGCACAACTGTCAGGCGCCGAGATCGTGCTCAGCGGATTTGGACGCGGGCGCCGCCTGACCGAAAGGGTCGCCGCCACGCTGCCCGAGCCGGTGGAGGTTCTGGAGCTCGACGTCAACAGGCCGGGCGACGTAACCGCACTGGGAGAAACCCTCGGGGCGCGCTGGTCGGCGCTCGACGGAGTCCTACACGCGATTGCCTTCGCCCCGGCGGACGCTCTGGGAGGCAACTTCATGGCCACGTCGGTCGAGAGCGCACAGACCGCCTTCACCACGAGCGCGTTCTCGCTGAAGACGCTGGCGGCGGCGCTGAGCCCCCTCTTGGAACAGGCTGACGGGGGCGGGGCGATAGTCGGCCTCGACTTCGACGCGACCGTGGCCTGGCCGGTGTACGACTGGATGGGCGTCGCCAAAGCGGCTCTGGAGAGCGTCGCCCGTTACCTGGCCCGCGACCTGGGGCCGCGGGGTGTTCGCGTCAATCTGGTCTGCTCCGGCCCGATCGCGACGATGGCCGCCGGCGGGATCCCCGGATTCGACCTGCTCGCCGAGAGTTGGAACCGTGGGGCGCCGCTCGGCTGGGATGACCGCGACCCCGCACCCGTGGCCAACGCGGCCTGCTTTCTGCTGTCGCCCCTCTCACGCGGTATCACCGGTGAGATCGTCCATGTCGACGGCGGCTATCACGCGATGGGAGCCCCGATCGGACCCACCCCACGCGGCGGGTAAACGCTTTAGGTCTTGCGGCGCCCCGTCAACCAAAAAAGCCCCGCATGCGCGAGGCTTTCAGTCAAGCGGATGAAGGGACTCGAACCCTCGACCTTCTGCATGGCAAGCAGACGCTCTAGCCAACTGAGCTACATCCGCGCGAGGAACGCATGTTACCGGCCGGCTCACGGGTTTCGCGCGAGGCACAGCATCCGCCGGGGAGCGGGCACGCGTGTGCAGGCGGTCGCGGAGCCCGCGGTAGCCATTGGCCTATGATAGGCCAGTGGTACGCGTTCAGACGATGGTCCAGCTGTCCGACGACCTCGTCATCGCCCTCGACCGGGAAGCCGCGCGTCGCGGCACCTCGCGCTCGGACCTCATACGGAGCGTGCTGCGGGAGTTTCTCGCCGCCGACCACGAAGCGGCAATCACCGGGCAGATCGTCGAGGGCTACGCGCGCGTCCCGCCGGCAACCCCGGATGAGTGGGGCGACCTGGGCGAGATCACCGATCGCGCGACAGCCGACCTGCTGCACCGCCTTGATGCGGAAGATCGACACGCCGGCCGCAGGTGGTAGCCCGCGGTGAGGTGTGGTGGTATGAGGACCCGCGAGCCGGTCGTCGCCCTTTCTCATCATCACCCGTGACGGGGCGCTCGCGGTGCTCAATCAGGTGCTCGGTGTACCCGCCACGCGAACAATGAGAGGCATTCCTACCGAGGTTGAGCTCGATCGTTCTGACGGGATGCTCACGCCTGCGTGCTTACGCTTGACAACGTCACGAGTATCCGTGTGGCCCTACTCACGACGCGGATAACGCGCCTCGCCGAGGGCAGGATGCGTGAGGTGTGCGTCGCGCTCACGCACGCCACTTCCTGCTGACCGCTGCAACGCTTCATGCGAGGCGTCCGTCCCTGGCAGCACTGCGCCGAACAGTCTCCCCGACGCCGAAGGCGCCACGCGTGGCGTCGGTGTTGCCGACCCGCGCCGGGCCTCAGGCGGTAGCGGCGACGATCTCGACCATCAGCTCCTGCAGGTCGCGGTTGGCCTCGTAGACCATCCGCTGGCGGCGGGCGCCGTTGCCCGCCTCCAGCAGGTCCTCCACGCCCTCGAGCTCCGCGGCACATCCGAGCTCCTGGGCGTGACCGTCGAGGCGCTCCATCAGCGTACGCGTGAGCTCGCGCACGCTGCGGCGCTCTCCACCGGGCAGATCCACCAGCTCGGCGTCGATCCCGTGACGCGCGGCCAGCCACTTGTTCTCGTCCAGGATCTCCCAGGCCTGATCGGCGGCGGGAAGGCCGGCGGCGAAGTCTTCGCACAGCTGCTTGACCAGCGACTGTACGAGCGCGGTCAGGGCCACCGTGTGCTCCACGCGGGTCTGGCAGTCCATGGCGCGAATCTCCACCGTGCCCAGCCGTGGATGGGGACGCACATCCCACCACAGGAAGGTGTAATCCTCGATCATGCCGGAGCTGAGCATGAACCCGACGCGCCGCTCGAAGTCGGCCCAATCCTCGAAGCGCGGCGGGATACCCACGCGCGGAAAGGCGCGGAAGATGGGGACCCGGCTCGATGCCAGCCCGGTCAGCTCCCCGCGCCAGAAGGGGGAATTGGCAGAAAGGGCCACGAGCAGGGGCACGTGGGCACGCAGTCCGTTGGCCACGTGGATCGCCTCGTCCGGTCCACCGACCCCGACGTGTACGTGCATCCCGAACACGAGCTCCTGGCGGGCGACGAACCCCAGGGAGCTGACCAGGCCGCGATAGCGGTCGTCGCGAACGATGCGCTGGTCCTCCCAGCGGGCGTAGGGATGCGTCCCCGACGAGCCGATGAGCAGGTCGTGGTCGGCGGCGTGGTCGCGCACGCGTTGGCGCAGCCCTCGCAGCTCGGCCGCGGCGGCGGGGACGTCAGAGCAGGGCGGGGTGGCGATCTCCAGCACCGACTGCATCAGTTCGGACTGAATCTGGCCGGGCGGTGCGTTTTCCAAGATCGCGTGGATGGCACTGACCAGGTCAAGCGAGGATCGGTCGACGATCATCAGCTCCTCCTCGACCCCCACCGAGTAGCGCGGGCCGTGGAACCGGTGCTCCATCGGCGCCACCCTAGATCATCGCCCGAGTCGCCTCGTCGGCCGCGGCGGCGGGCGAGCGAGCGGCACGCGCTCTATGCTCAAAGGGTGACCGATGACGCGTCCGTCCAGGCTCATATCGAGCAGCTCGTTGCGCAGGAGCACCAGCTGCTGGACGCGGGCGGCCCGAGCGCAGGACTGTCGACCGAGCAGCACGAGCGCCTGGAGCGCGTGCGCGTGGAGCTCGATCGCTACTGGGACCTGCTGCGCCAGCGCCGCGCGCGCGAGGAGTTCGGGCTAGATCCGGATTTCGTGGACCTACGCGGCGAGGGCCCCGTCGAGCACTTCGAGCAGTAGCCGCAAGGCCTCTCCGCCCGCCGTGGCGGACGGAGAGGCGCAGAGTGGCCCTGCTACTGGCCGACCGGGTGGCGTACGACGTAGCCCGAGTTGCTGCTCTGCGGCGAAGCCCACCGCGACCCCGTCCGGCTCTGCGCGCTGGTGTCAAAGCGCCGTCCGTTGACCACCATGTACGCGTGCCCGGCGTTGGCGTAGATGGTGATGTGCTTGCCGGGCCCGGGAGCGCCGTAGCTCTCCAGGCCGGTCGAGTCCTGCGGGCTGGAGATCAGCCCGCCACCGTGCAGCGCGTAGGAGACCGAGCCTGAGCAGTCATAGCCCGAGTCCTGGAACGAGCCATGGCCACCGCCGTAGCGGTAGGGCAGCGTGGCGATGCGATTGCCCGCGGCGGTCACGCGCTGAACAACGCCGTTACTGCTGGGGGCGCTCGACGAACCGCTCGACACGACCTGTGTGCGCGTGACCCGCAATTGAGCCACTCCGCGTGAGGTGTGCTGCACGACGGGTTGGGCGACCACGTGCTCCACGGCGGTGTGTGGCACGGCGACGTGAGGCAGGGCCTCGGCCGGGGGCGTGATGGTACCTCCGGTGTTGATGCCCATCGCGTGCCACGTGGCCGGGCCTACTACACCGTCGACCGGGAGGCCGTGGCGAGCCTGCACGGCACGTACGGCGGCCTCCGTCCGCGGCCCGAAGGTGCCGTCGGGCGACAGTCCCAGCGCGCTCTGCATACGAACCACGGGCGCCAGGCGATGTGCCGCCGCGCCGACGTGCGCCCCCTGTCCCACCTGCTCTGCGCCGACCGCGGCCGGCACGGCCGCAGTGGCCTGATCGGCGGGGGCGGGTCGCAGCCCCGCGTTCACCGGCGCTGAAGCGGTGTTGTCGCTCGTGGTCGTGTTGGCGCTGGTGGTCCGCTGTGTGGACACCGCGGGGCGCCGGTCACGCAGCGCCGCGCTGGTGAGGGGCCCCACGAGGTTGTCGACAGCCAGTCCGTGCGTGGCTTGAAAATCGCGTACCGCGCTCTCGGTCTGCGCGCCGTAGACGCCGTCGGGGGAGATCCCCAGCGCATGCTGGAGCACGAGCACGTGTCGTCCCTGGCTGCCGTTGGTGAGCAACAGCGTGTGTTCGGTGGTGGTCGGGGGCTCAGAGCCCAGCGAGCCGGCGTGTGGCGCCGCCGTCGCACCAGCCAGCCCGGTGGCGGGACCGGCGGTCAGTGCGGCCAGCGCGCCCACGGAAACACGCCGCGCGCGCGCTCCGCTGGGCACGAACTGCAGCTCGGCGGCCCGGCGGCGAGTACGTGAGCGGCCCAGCGACAGCTGCCACGGCTCCCCTTCGCCGAGGTCGCGCGCCGACAGGCACGGTGCGAGCACGGCCTCCGTGGGTGCGGAATAGGGCGAATGGCCACGGGCGTCGCGTTGGCGACGCGCACGCGACCGTGCGAGCGAGTCCTCCCATACGTCCAGGGCGGCAAGATCACGAGATCCCGACATGCGAGCGTCCTTTCAGCGTCGTGGGCGCCTACGGGGTTAGCTGTCGGGCTCGCGCTCATGCGCTACGCCGTCTAGGACGGCGATTCGCCCCCGCAGCCGAGGCTGCTTCGGGTCCCCCGATTCCCGCCTCCGTGGAGAGGGGAACTCGGCACTGATGCGCGGGAAGGTAGCACGCCGGCGATGCAGGATGTATGGCATGGGCAGGAATGCAGCAAAACTTGCCGTGCCGCCGTTTGCAGGAATTTGTTCTGATCGCCGTTCGCAGTCCCGGCTCGGCGTCCGGCTTAGAAGGCGGCGCGGCGAGCGAGGCCCAGTGCGTAGCTGGGCCACCACGCGCCCGCGGCCGGAGCGCCGTGGCAGTTGCCGTCGGACTCCCCTGGCGTCTTGATCCACAGGAAGGCGTCGACCAGGGCGTCGCCCGTCCTTGCCGTCGGTGGCTGCCCGAGTCCACGCCCCGCCGGGTTGCACCAGGCGCCTGTGGGGCTCGGGCCGCGTCCGTTGCGGCTCGTGTCGACCACGAAGGGCCGCCCGCCGACGAGTCCGCTGAGCCGCCGCCCGTAGCCGATCTCCTGCGCGTTGGTGCCGAAGTTAGAGACGTTCACGGCAAAGCCCCTTGCCTCCTGCACCCCCGCCTGGCGCAGGCGGTCGCCCATGACCGCCTCCGGCTGCCAGTGGGAGTTGCCGGCGTCCAGGTACACGCTCACGCCCGGTCCTGCGCTGAGCCTGTGCACGGCGTAGCGCAGCAGGTGCAGGCGCTCGCGCTGGCGCGCTGGCGACAGGCAGCGCAGATCGGCCAGGGCGTCGGGCTCGAGTATCACCACCGTGTGGCGCGAGCCGATGCCCGCGGCCACGTGGTCGACCCAGCCCCGATAGGTCTGCGCGTCGCGCGCTCCGCCGGAGGAGTACGCGCCACAGTCGCGGTGGGGGATGAAATAGGCGACCAGAACTGGGAGGTCGCCGGCCCGTGTGATCTGCCCCACCCGCTGGGCGACGTCGCCCCGTACGCCGTCTGCGTAGTCGAACCAGTCTGCGTGCGGCTGACCGGCGAGCTTGGCCAGCACCCGCGCGTCAGCGGCGCGGTGTGCGCGCCACGTCCGAACCTGTCGGGCCGCGCTTGAATTTGGGTCTATGTACAGGCGCGCGGCCGCGAACGGGTTGCCCGTCTGCGTGGCGCCGGGCGCCCGCGGAAGAGCGTTAGCGCCGGCATTTGGTGGACCGGCGATCATGACGGGGAGCATGGCAAGGGCGACGAACGCGCCACCCCTGGCTCGCTGCGGCGAGCGTGACCCCAGATGAAGTAGCGGTCGGTGGACTGCACCTGGGCTTCCCAGCCCAGCGCTGTCAGCCGCTCCTGAAGTGCGGTGGGCTCCAGTCGGCGCTTTACGATCGTGAAGGCGCGCCCGTCGGCGAGACGGCGCGTCATGGTCTCGTCCCGCGCGGCGGGCCGGCGCGTCAGAGAACCCTGATCGGTGGGGCCGCTGTCCACGAAGAACACCCGCCCTCCGGTCCGCAGACTTCTCGCCACGGCCTGCCAGAAGGCGTCGAAGTGCGCTTCGGGCACGTGGGACAACCAGAAGGTGAACACGCATACGTCGTATGTACGTGGCGGCGTCCAGGAGAAGATGTCCGCCTGGACGTATGTCACGCGCGGGTCATCGACGCTGCGGCGGTTGATGTCCAGCGTCTCGGGCGACAGGTCGACCGCGGTGATCTCCTGGGCATGAGCGACCAGGCGGCGCGTCCACAGCCCCGTGCCGCAGGCGAGCTCGAGCACCGATCCGGCCGGCCCGAAGCGGTCAAGCTCGTCCTGAACCTGCGTCGCCTCGGCGAACCACAGGCTGTTATCGGTTGGCCCCCGATCGACCCTGCGCGCCGGTACCACCAGTCCTCGTACTCCGGAGCGCGCTCACGGTAGTAGCGCGCCTGCTCGGCCAGCAGCGACTCGGCGGACGAGGGATCAATGCTCATCGCGAGGTCCGATGATCGCTCGCCGTTAGGAAGGCCGCAAGGGCCCATCTTGACGTGAGGCGTTCGTTGCCAGATCGCGCTGTCCGTGCCCGCCTGCGACCTGGCGACCCGCCAGGCGGTAGGTTCGCAGCGTGCTATCGCGCTCGTTGCCTTCGTCTGCTGCGCGCCGACGATCGCCTCTGGCGGCCACGCTCGCCATGTTTGCGGGCGTTGCCGTGCTCGCCGCGGCCGACCCTGGCGTGGCCCGCGCCGCCTCGGCCCCCAACGCGTCGGCCGTCGATCTCCCGCCAGCGCCCGATGCACAGCGCTGCGCGGGCGTCCGGGCTCATCGCACGCTACCGGTGACCGAGAGCTATGACGCGCGTCCGGGAGCGCCGCGTGTATTTGCGATCCAGTACAAGCAGGACCTCACCAACGTGGTCACCTACGACAGCTTCCGGGTGAAGATCGAGTGCCTGCTGCGTGAGGACGTACTGCCCCGCCTGGCGAGCGACCGCCCGAACGTGGTCGTGCTCAACGAGGGCATCGGGCTGGCCACGATCGCCACGGGCTCCCGCGGAGCGACCGCACGGAACCTGTTCGGCCATCCCGGCTCGCCCAGCTGCGAGGGGCAGGGTGCCCCGTGCGGAACGCTCGCCGCCCTGGCGGCGGTCAGTGCTGCCTACGCACCGCAGATCGCCGCCTACAACGAGCGCTTCGGCCCCCTGGCCTCCGTCAGTCAGGCTTTCGTTGGCGCCACGGACACACTCGTGCGTGGATTCATGGGCACCTTCTCGGGACTGGCGCGCCGCTATGGCGTCTACATGGTGGGCTCCAGCGACCTTTCGGACTTCAAGCAGTCGACCGTCTCGCAGGACATCACGACCTTCCGCGACCCAGACCTGCCGCGCCCGGACTCGGTGTACGTGGCCAGGAAGCCGCCGGTTTACAACACAGCCTTCATGTGGGGGCCGCACGATGTTCGGGGCGACGGTCCGGACGTGCTACGCAACGTGGTGCTCACCAACCGCAAGGTTCCCCTTACCCCGATCGAGAACCAGCTGCAGTTCACCCCGGGTCCCAGCAGCGGACCCGCGGCGGTCGACAACCTGCGTCCCTTCCCACTTCCGGGTACCGATGCGCGCATCGGGGTGGCCACCAGCCTGCCCGCGTTCGTCTACGGACAGCCGCCGCCCGGCGTAAACCCGTGCTCGAACACCGCCTCCTACTACATGCGCTGTCTGAACGCCCTGGGCGCCAACCTGGTCATCCAGGACGAAGCCAACCCCGGCCGCTGGAGCGGCCCCGACGGGGACGGGGTGGAGAAGTGGCAGCCGCTTTCGTGGATGAGCTCCACCTATCGCACGGTGTCTGACCCCAGTGTCGCCTTCGCTTACAACGTCACCGCGATGATGGTCGGGAACCTCGCCGACCTGCCCTTCGACGGTCAGAGCGCCATCACCCAGCGTGGCTCACCCCAGGGCGCCGCCTGTCACTACGTGGGGAACTCCGCTTTCTTGCCTTCTGAAGATCGTCCCGACCTGCAGGGTTTTGCCGGTGCCCAGCCCGGGTTCTTGGCCATCGCTCCCTGGGTGGCGCCCGATGGCCCTCGCTCGGGGCTGCGAAACGTGGGGGGGGCGCTGGCGCCCGGATCGGGGGGACCGCTGGAGAACGACTACGCCGAGACCGCCATCGTCGCCGATCTGCCCTTCCCGCCTGACCGCTCGCGGGCCGGGTGCGCCACGGCGCGCACGGCGGCCGTGGGCCCGGTGTCCTCGATGATGCCCGGTGCAACGGGGGGGCGCTGCGTGAGCCGGCGTACGGTGACCATCACCCTGCCGGCTCCGCGTCATCGGCGCCGGCGCGCACGCGTGCGACGCGTCGAGGTCTACGTCGGTGATCAACTGCAGCGGGTTCTAATGGGACAGCGCCGCCAGGTCACGGTCGCGTTGGCCGGCCGTCCGCGAGGCGCCGTGCGGGTGCGTGTGCTCATACTCGCCCGCGGGGCTCGCCGACAGGTGCGCCGGCGCTATCACCTGTGTGTGGCGCGTCGAGCTGGACAGCACCGTCGAGTGCACCATCACCGGCGTCGCGGCGCCCTCCATCCAGCCTGACGCGCGCACAGTGCGCACCGCGCGCGCCGATCAGTCGCGTCCCTGCGAACATGTCGCTGCTCATGACGCTGCTGTCAGACGAGGACATTGACCGTGGGCTCGTTCCGCTGGCCGGCTGGCGGCGCGATGGAGCTCACATCGAGCGGACGCTGCGCTTCCGCGACTTCGTGGAGTCCGTCGCCTTCGTAAATCGGGTTTGCGCCATCGCTGAGGCGATGGGCCATCACCCGGACGTGGCCATAGCGTGGAACGAGGTCACCCTGACCCTCTGCACGCACTCTGAGGGGGGGCTGACCGAGGGCGACCTCGTCCTGGCCGCTCGCATTGACGCCGTCACCGACGACACGGTCAGCGCCGCTCCTGCTCTGATCGAGTTTCCGGCCGACGACCCCGAGCGAGCACTGCGCTTTTGGGGAGGCCTGCTCGGCGCCGAGCTTGACCGCCGGCGTGAGGACAAGGGCGAGGGGGAGGGGTGGCAATCACGGTCGAGCTCGCCACCCGTCGGTGTTCATGCCCGCGGGCGGGGTCCAGGCGACTCTGTGTCCTTGCCCTACTTCGGGGTCAGAGACTTCGAGGACAGCCTGCAGAGGGTTCACACGTTGGGTGGCTCGGTGATCCATCCCGGCCGCAGGTGGGCGATCTGTCGCGACTCGGAGGGCAGCCCCTTCGCGCTCGCCCGCCAAGGCGCCCCGCCCGACGCCTGACGGACGCGCCTCTCTTCGGCCGGTCCGGGTGCTGTGCCGCTTCACGACGCCCTGCGCAATCCTCACGCGCGCCGCGCTCCTGGGCAACATTCGTCCATCCGGACCGTTTCCCATAGGCCGTTGCGGGAGAATCTGAACAGCAAACGGCGCCAATTCTGCGCAAACGCAGGGCCTCCAAGATCAAGTTGTCCCCAATTCCCTCCATTCCGCCCCGCGTGGCCGAGGATCGCGATCGTCGCGTGCGACGAAGGCTTTCCCTGGCGTGCTTCGCGTTGGCGCTCGGCGTTGGCTTTCCGGCCGGGGCGACCGCCGCCGCTAGGCCTGCCCCAGTTCCGCCTGCCCCCGCGAGGCCCGCACCGGCTCCAGCGCCCCGCGCGCGGAACGTGTCGGTGCCGACCGCTCCGAGGGTGGCGGAACCCGTGCCGATCCTCGGACACCAGAAGTTCACGCTGCCCGCCGTCGGGGCCGCCTCGGTCGCCGTGGGGCCCGCGGACACGCGCCGTCCGCTTCCGGGGGGTTCGGCTTCCCTATCACCTCCCCCGCTGAGCGAGGCGCCCGTCTTGCTGCCGACCCTGGGCGACCCACTGGTACAGCACGTGATCAGCCGACTGACCCAGCTGGGCCGCCGGGGGGGATCGCCCGTAGGCCGTGCGATCGCTGCGGACCTGCCCGAGGAGCGCCCGGGCGCCGCGCCGTCGCCTGCGCCGCCACTGCGCACCGCGCCGTCGCCTGCGCCGCCACTGCGCACCGCCATGGCGACACCGCACCTGACCGGGGCGCAGCTGCCTATCTCCTGGAGCGCCGCGAAGTTGGTGGGGACGCGGCGCGACCAGCGGGTCGTCGCTGGAGCGGCCGCGTGGGAAGCGCACCAGGGCGCACCGTCCGTTCCCCGCCATTCGGGTGCTTTCGCTTCGGTCGCACCGCCGCCCGCCGCCGGTACCCGGCCGAGAGTCCTTGCGCTGACGTCGCTCCTGCAGACAGCTGACCGTTTCATGATGACCGTGCCGCTCCCGGTCTTCGCCTTCGTGCTCGTGCTGCTTCTGGGGATGGCGGCCATGTTTCGACGCGAGCGCCGGCGCGCCCGCGAGGCCGAGCGCGTCGCGCTGTCAGATCCTCTGACGGGCCTGCCCAACCGCCTCGCGCTGAGCCATCGACTGGCGATCGAGTGGGAACGCTCCCGCCGCTACGGTCGGCCGCTCGGCGTCATCGCCCTCGACCTCGATGACCTGAAGCACGTCAACGACCGTCACGGTCATGCCGCTGGCGATCGGCTGCTGTGTGACGCAGCGGACATCCTCAGCCGCCGGTCTCGCCGCAGCGATGCCGTCGCTCGCCTTGGTGGCGATGAGTTCGTCATTCTCGTCAGCGAGACGCGCGGACGCGAGATGGCGGCCTTCGCCGATGCGGTCAGGAGCGGTCTGCGCACCGGCGGGGTCAGCGCCAGCGTCGGCTACGCCGAGCTACAGGCCGGGGACACCGACCCCAGCGACCTCTTGGCACGCGCGGACGCTGACATGTATCGCGAGAAGCGCGGCCTGCCGTATGAGGATCACGATCGCGCGCGCATACGGCGCCCGGATCGCGCGGCGAGCCTTGCGCGCTCAGCCAAGGCCTAGCCCCTCTGATCTTCGGTAGGTCGGGCTCGGCGGCCCGTCCTCCCGCACCCATCTAACGCGCTGTCGATCTAGGATGAAGCGGTGGCGCGTATAGGGGTTCTCACGGGCGGTGGGGACTGCCCCGGGCTCAACGCCGTTATCCGCGCGATTGTGCGTAGGGGCATCGACGGCTACGGACATTCGATCTGCGGCTTTCGCAACGGCTGGGCTGGTCTGGTCCGCAGTGACAGAGTGGAACTCACCCAGGCGAACACCGCCGGCATCCTGCACCGGGGCGGCACGATCCTGGGGACGTCCAGGACCAATCCCTACGGCGTCGACGGTGCGGCGCAGGCGGTCAAGCGAACGCTTGCGCTCGAGGGGATTGATGCCCTGATTCCGATCGGCGGTGAGGACACGCTCGGAGTGGCCCGCCGTTTGGACCTCGAGGGCATCCACTTGGTCGGAGTGCCCAAGACGATCGACAACGACCTGGCGGGCACCGACTTCACGTTTGGCTTCAACACCGCCGTGCAGGTGGCCACCGACGCGATCGATCGCCTGCACACCACCGCCGAGTCACACCACCGCGTGATGGTGGTGGAGGTAATGGGACGGACGGCCGGGTGGATCGCCACCTACAGCGGGATGGCCGGCGGGGCCGACGTTGTCCTCGTGCCCGAGAGGGCGTTTGACATCAGCGACGTGTGCTCTCGCATCCAGCGCCGCCACGACTCCGGGCGCACCTTCTCGATCGTCGTTGTGGCCGAAGGAGCCAAGCCCCAGGGCGGCGGGCAGGTCGCGCGCGAGGAGCGCGACGCCTTCGGCCACGTACGCCTGGGCGGCATTGCCGTTGAACTGGAAAAGGAGATCGAGCGGCGTACGGGCTTTGAGACCCGGATGACCATCCTGGGTCACGTGCAGCGCGGCGGCACCCCCACGGCCTACGATCGGGTGCTCGCCACGCGCTTCGGCGTCGCCGCCGTCGACGCGGTCGCGCAGGGCGACTTCGGTCAGATGGTCGCCCTGCGGGGCCCGGACATCGTCCGCGTGGCCCTCGAAGACGCGCTGCGCGAGCCCAAGCTGCTCGATCCGGCGCTCTTTGAGGCGGCCCAGGTCTTCTTCGGCTAGCACCGCCTCGGAGACCGCGCGGGCGGGTGTCCGTGAGTGGGCTGACCGGACGGCCTCTGTCTCCTGGCCGAAACGGGCCGAACGGCGCGAACGCGATGGCGTGGACGTGGTTGACGTTGAACTCTGCGGGGTAGGTGGCGCGCACGCTGTTCGATCGCGGAGGTACTGATGCCGTCTGTCGACCCGAACCGTCCTGTCAGCCGCCGCCAGGCATTGGCACTGAGCGGCGGCGTCGTGGGCGGTCTGCTGGTTTCCGGCTGTGGCCGCGCGTCGGCGAGTCGGGACCGCGGGAACCCTTCCGGGGCACCGGTGGGTGCGCCGCAGAGCGGCAGCCTTCCGCGGGCGCAGATGGAAAAGATCCTCGACGCGCAGGCTGATGTTTCCGAGGGCCTGATTCACTTCAGCATCAACCGCACTGACGCCCGCGCAGTTAGAGGACCTCAGAGGGTACCGTTCTCGGGGTCATTTGAGATCAACGGCGACCTTTACTTTCAGCCCCTCGACCGCGGGAAGTCGGCATTCTTCAACGGTGATCTCGCGCTGAAGCCCGCGGAGCTGAACACCGTCATCGACGCGATCATCGATAACGGGTTGGTGTTCCAAGCGATGCACCAGCATTACTTCGGCCTGAAGCCGATGTGGTGGTTTATTCACATACGTGGCCGCGGTGACCCACTGAAGCTCGCGCAGGCCATGCGCAACGTGTTAGCTGCTACCTCGACACCATTTCCGCAGAAGGCCCCGGTTAGCCCCGCCTCGCCACTCAGTGTCAAGCAGCTCGAGCAAATTCTGCGCGGCAACGGAACCGTCGGAGACGAGGGTGTCGTGACCGTTGACGTGCCTCGCACCGATAAGGTGACCATCGACGGCGTGCGAGTCAATCCCGGCGCGAACATCTCGACCAACATTCAGTTTCGTCCGCTGACGGGTGCGGCGACGGCCGCAGCGGCACCCGACTTTTCCATGACCAGCGCAGAGATAATGCCCGTCACGAGCCTCATGCGCCGGCTCGGTTGGCGGGATCACTGCCTGTACAACCAGGAGACCGGCGAGGACCCGCAGCTTTACTTCTCGCACATGCTAAAAGTCGGCGAGCCCTATACGCTGGCGCGGGAGATCCGGCAAGGGCTCGACCGCACCGCGGTCAAATGAGAGCCTGTTCCCCCCGGCTGAGCGGTGGACGTTGTCCGCCGCGTGACCCACCCACGAGGCGCGACAGTGCCTGATCTGACTCAACAGCAGGACCCGCCGGACCTCGAGACGGCGATGGATCCCCAACCCGACCACGGGGAGCAGAGCTATCGCGGCTCGGGGCGCCTCGAGGGCAAGGCGACGATCATCACCGGCGCTGACAGCGGCATCGGCAAGGCGGTGGCGATCGCCTTCGCGCGCGAAGGAGCTGACGTGCTGATCTCCTACCTCGACGAGCACGAGGATGCCCTGGAGACCCAACGGTGGGTCGAACAGGCTGGTCGCCGCGCAGTGCTCCTACCCGGGGATCTGGCCGAGCCCGCCCACTGCCGCGCAGTGGTCGCCAGGGCGGCCCAGGAGTTCGGCCGCGTGGATGTCCTCGTCAGCAACGCGGCGTTTCAGATGACCCGCGGGTCGCTGGCGGAGATCCCCGACGAGGAGTGGGATCGCACGCTGGCCATCAACCTGTCCGCGATGTTTCACCTGTGCAAGGCCGCGGTCGCCCACATGGGCCCGGGCGCATCGATCATCGGCTCCTCATCGGTGAACTCCGACATGCCCGTACCCACGCTGCTGCCCTACGACGTGACCAAGGCGGGCATCGCGAACTTCGCCGCCGGTCTGGCGCAGCTGCTCGCCGATAGGGGTATCCGCGTTAACAGCGTGGCTCCCGGTCCCATCTGGACGCCTCTCATTCCGGCGACCATGCCCCCCGAGCAGGTGGAGACCTTCGGCCAGCAGGCGCCGCTGGGCCGGGCCGGACAGCCCGCCGAGCTGGCTCCGGTTTACGTCATGCTTGCCTCCGACGAGGCCAGCTACGTATCCGGAGCCCGCATCGCGGTGACGGGCGGCAAGCCCATCTTGTAGCCCCGGCCGCGAAGCGGTCAGTGGTTGTGCTCGTGGATTTCCTCGACGCCGACCTCATGTGGGTGAGGATGGCTGTGGGTGTGTCCGTCGTGGGAGTGCTCGTGCTCGTGCTCGACGTGCTCGTGATCGTGCGTGCTGTGAGCGTGGACGTGCTCTTGATGCTCGTGCTCGTGCTCGTGCTCGTGTGCATGGGGGGTTTCGTGTGTGTGCTCGTCGGTCATGGAACTCCGTTCGTGGTCTGGTTGTTGTCGCCCGGTACTGACTGTGGCATCTGCGGCGCTCCTGCGCGCAGGTGTGCAACGTGGCGCAGCCCCTCGTCGAGCAGAACCGCCACGTGGGGGTCATAGAGGCCGTAGATCGCGTGGCGTCCCCGGCGGCCGCGGGTCACGAGGTCGAGATCGCGCAGGATCCGTAGCTGGTGGGAGACGGCAGGTTGAGCCATGCGCACCGCGTCGGTCAGCTCGCTCACGCTGCACGCCCCTTGACGGAGGCGGCCGAGGATCTCAACCCGGCTCTGCGTTCCCAACCCCGACATGAGCCGCGCGACCTGCCGCGCCGCCTCAGGGGTAACGGTGGTGCTCGCGGTGACGCCATGCGCCCGGCCCATCCGCTCATGTTGGCATGCACATCGCGGCATGTAAAGCCAGCGTGTGGCGCCAGTCCGCTGCGGGCACTAACGTGCTCGGGCGGATCGCTTCGTGTGGACCGTGATGAGGGTGCCGGTGCGCGCGACGTCCGCCTGGTAACGGCTTGAGCGGAAAAGGGAGAGGAGCCGTCTTGCTACGTCTGAACGCAAGCGCGATCGACTACACGATGATCGCCGTCTACTTCGTGGTGGTCCTCGGCATCGGCGTCGTTGCACGCCTGGCCATCAAGACCGACATCGACTTCTTCCTGTCGGGTCGCTCGCTGCCGGCGTGGATCACCGGCCTGGCCTTTATCGCCGCCAACCTGGGCGCGCTGGAGATCTTGGGTCAAGCTGCCAATGGGGCCCAGTACGGGATCCCCACCGTCCACTTCTACTGGATCGGCGCAGTCCCGGCCATGGTGTTCCTGGGACTGGTGATGATGCCCTTCTACTACGGGGCCAAGGTGCGAAGCGTCCCCGAGTACCTGAGGCTGCGTTTCAACAGGCCGACCCATTTCTTCAACGCGCTGACCTTCGCGCTGGGCACGGTGCTCATCGCCGGCGTAAATCTCTTCGCGCTGGCCCTGGTCGTGCATCTGCTGCTGGGCTGGTCGATCAACGTCGCCATCCTGGCCTCCGCGGCGATCGTGCTCGTCTACATCACCCTCGGTGGTCTGACCTCGGCCATCTACAACGAGGTCCTGCAGTTCTTCGTGATCATGGCCAGTCTGATCCCTCTCACGATCGTGGGCCTGCACAGCGTCGGCGGCTGGCACGGGCTACAGCAGAAGGTCGATCAATCGGCGCTGGGCAATGCGGGTCTGCACGCGTGGCAGGGGCTGGGCGTCGGTAGCCATAACTCCCTCGGGGCCAACTGGATCGGCATCGTCATGGGTCTGGGCTTCGTGCTGTCCTTCGGCTACTGGACCACCAACTTCGCCGAGGTCCAGCGGGCCCTGTCCGCCAAGAACATGTCCGCCGCGCGCCGCACGCCGCTTATCGGTGCCTACCCCAAGATCTTCCTCCCGGCGCTGACCATCATCCCCGGCCTGGTGGCGCTGGTCACCATCAAGGGTCTGGGCGGGAGCAACACCAACCTGTCCTACAACAATGCGGTACCCCTGCTGATCGGCAAGTTCCTCCCCGAGGGCATGCTCGGGCTGGCCGTCACCGGACTGCTGGCGGCGTTCATGGCTGGGGTGGCGGCCAACGTGACGGCTTTCAACACCGTCTTCACCTACGACCTCTGGGAGTCCTACCTACGACCGGGCCGCGAGTCCGGCTACTACCTGCGTGTGGGGCGCTGGGCCACATTCGGAGGCCTGATCACAGCGATCGGTACGGCGCTGATCGCCGAGGGCTACTCGAACATCATGAATTACATCCAGCTGCTGTTCTCCTACTTCAACGCGCCACTGTTCGCCACGTTCGTAATCGCCATGTTCTGGCGCCGTTCGACTCCGTGGGCGGGCCTGGCCGGCCTGATCGCGGGTACGCTGGGTGCCTTCATCACCCACGAGCTGTACTCGAAGCACGCCATCCATTTCGGCTCGATGCAGAGCGCGAACTTCGGTGGCGCGATCGTCGCGTTCCTAGCCGACGCGCTCGTCACGGTCCTCGTCTCCCTGGTGACCGCGCCCAAGCCCGAGGGCGAGCTGCGAGGCCTGGTATGGGGCATGCGACGCACCGAGGGGGCCGATGTCGACTTCGCCCGCGGCGACGAGAGCTGGTACCGCTCGCCCTGGGTGTTGGGCGTCGGTGCGCTCGTGCTCGTGGTCATCCTGAACGTCATCTTCATCTAGAGGGAGGAGGAGTCATGACCGACGACTATCCGCACGATCAGCCGTTCCGGGCACGAGTAGAGGCTCAGCCCACGGGAGCCGACGAGGTCGACGAGGCGGCGGCGGCCCGCGCCGCCAATCGCTTTGACATCCGGCGCATCATCGGCGCGCTGTTCTGCGTCTACGCGGTAGTGCTCATCGTGCTGGGTGTGGTTGGCTCACACCAGCTCAAGACCAAGGCCGCCGGCATCAACATCGACCTGTGGACGGGACTGGCGATGGCGGTGGTGGGCGTCCTCTTGATCGTGTGGGCGCTGGCCCGGCCGACAACGCCGGAACCTCCCGAGACGCGCGGCGAGGGGTCCGGGCGCCTGCGGCGCGCGCCGGCGACCTAGGCTTCGCTACTTCAGCGCAGGTGCGTTCTCTGGCCGGCGCTCACCGCCCGGCCCCCGGGTTGGCGCCACACTCGGCCGGCCGGCGTTATCTTGACTGCGGTGACTGAGCGGGAAGTCGAACACGACGACGCCACGGCGGCCTGGCACCGTCGGTTGCATCACACGAGCCGCGGTGGGCTGAGCGAGAAAACGGCACAGACGCCGGGAATGCGCCGCTATGAAGCGATCTCCGGCACGCGCAGCGGAGCGCGCAAGCTGTGGATGGGCGAGAGCCACGTGGGTCCGGGCATGGTGTCCGCCGATCATCATCACGGCGAGGCCGAGACCGGCATCTTCGTGGTCAGCGGGCATCCCGTCTTCGTTTTCCTCGAGGGCGACGTCGAGCGCCGCGTAGAGGCTGGCCCAGGCGACTACATGTACGTGCCGCCCTACGTGCCTCACCGCGAGGAGAATCCGTCGCCAGACGAAGCGGCCGTGGTCGTGCTCGCGCGCACGACACAGGAGGGCATCGTGGTAAACCTCCCGAGCTTGCGAGCCGCGGTGCCCGAGCTGGACCGCGTGATCGCCGAGCTATCCGGCGGCGACCCGCACTGACAGCGCGCTCGACGGGCGGGGTCGGATCTCGAGGAACCTCGACCGCCGGGGCGCCTTATCGGCGATCCAGGGTGGGCATCGATGACGAGGGCAAGGAACGCTTCGATCGACCGGCATTCAACGTGCGGCGTACATCCAGGGCGTATCCAGGGCCAACCAGCCTTCACGAGTCCCGACGCTGGGACCGGACTGGGACCCGGTCGCCCAGCGACCAGCGCGGCCTAATCAGCGACCCGTTCGGTCGCACGAGGCCCCTGAAGACAAATGTACTAACAGATGTTAGGATGTTGGCGTGACCGGCTTTGAACACGGCGCGCTTCTGCACCTTGCTGAGCGTCGCGGCCGCGTGTTGCGTGATGAGTGGTTGGGGGGTTCGGCCGCAGAGAGCCTCGCGGGGCAGTTCAAGGCGTTGGGCGAGCCGACGCGCTTGGGGTTGGCGCTGGCGCTGCGTCGGGCGGGCGAGCTGTGTGTGTGCGATCTGTCGTGGATCGCTCAGCGGCCGCAGAACCTGACCTCTCATCACATGCAGATCCTCAAGGTGCACGGCATCGTGACGGGGCGCAAGGAGGGGAAGATGACGATGTATGAGCTCACCGCCCAGGGTGCCGCTCTCCTGGACGCAGTGGTGGGCCAGCAGGGGACGCAGGCGTGAGCGCGGTGCTCACAACCATCGGCGCTGGTTTTAGGGATGCGTTCTTGATGGCGTGGGAGGTGTGGTGGGCACTGGTCTTGGGGTTTGCCATCTCGGCGATCGTGCAGGCCTGGGTGCCGCGGGAGCGCATCCAGGCGGCGCTTGGTGGCTCGGGGTTCAGGCCGGTGGCGCTGGCGACTGGGCTGGGGGCGGCGTCTTCGTCGTGTAGCTACGCGGCGATCGCGATCGCCAAGAGCCTGTTTGAGAAGGGTGCGAGCGCGGCCTCGGCGCTGGCCTTTCAGTTCAGCTCGACCAACCTGGTCATGGAGTTGGGAATCGTGATGTGGGTGTTGATCGGCTGGCAGTTCACGCTGGCCGAGTTCGTCGGCGGTCTGGTGCTCATCGTGGTGATGACCCTGCTGTTGCGGGTGTTCGTGCCAAAGCGCCTGGAGGACCAGGCCCGCGCGCACACCCAGCAGGCCGACACCGGCCATCAGCATCACACGGCGGGTGAGCACATGACCGTCCGCCAGCGGTTGACTTCGGCGTCGGCATGGTCCGATGTCGCGCATAACTTTCGCAATGACTGGTCGATGCTGTGGAAGGAGGTCACGATCGGTTTTCTGCTGGCCGGGTTCATCGGCCAGTTGCCCAATAGCTTCTTCAACGGCCTGTTCGCGACCCACGCCCCGGCCGGCGTGAAGCTCGTTGAGAACGCCATCGTCGGTCCCATCATCGCGATCCTCAGTTTCGTGTGCTCGGTGGGCAACGTCCCGCTGGCCGCCGTCTTGTGGTCGGGCGGGATCAGCTTCGCCGGGGTGATCGCCTTTGTCTTCGCCGACCTGATCGTGCTGCCCATCGTCGCGATCTACCGCAAGTACTACGGCACCGCCTACGCGGTGCGCATCGTGGCCCTCATGTTCGTGACCATGGTCATCGCGGCGCTGATCGTCGACGGGCTGTTCAGCGGCGCGGGTCTGATCCCGCACACCCGCCCCAGTCGCGCGGACATCTTCGGTCAGGTCAAAGTCGACTACAAGCTGTTCACCAACATCCTGGGGATCGCCATCTTCGCCGCGCTGTTCACCCTCACGGCGCGTCGCGGGCGAAGCGACCCGGTATGCGGAATGAAGGTCGACAAGAGCAAGGCGGTGCGCCTGGAGGTCGGTGGGGACACGTTCTACTTCTGCTCGGCGCACTGCCTGCACGCCTTCCAAATTCACCCGCAGCAGTACTCCGGTTCAGATCTCACGCCGGTCGAGGCCAAGGTCAGCCATGCCCCCGCCCGTCACTGAGCCTCGTGCGCGCACGGCGATGAACCGTCTGCAGCCGCTGCGCGAAAAGCCTGTGTGAGCCTCCTGATGCTCAGGCGTGTCGTGCGTTGCTCGCGTCGCTCCGTCGCGGCCTTGGCCGTCTTGGCGGTGCTGGGCGCTGCGGTTCTGGCTCATCACAGCATGCCGGTCGGGATGCATGGCATGCCTGGGATGCCCACGGGCACGGTCTGCCTGGCCGTGCTCGCCATCGGCACGGTCCTGTTGGCCGCCCGCGTCGCGATAGGGCCTCGCATGACGTTTCCTCGCTTTAGCATGGCTGGGCGCCTGCGCTCGCTGATCGACAGCGCGCCTCGATCGGCGTGGGCTCGCGCCGGCCCGATCGAGCTTCAGGTTCTGCGGCTCTGAGCCGCCGGTCGCCTCGCACCTCCGAGCCCAGCAGTTCGCGGGCTCGGGGCGCCTTGACGTGATCGATTATCAACCTGAAGGAGAACCGATGCACAACCTATTCAAGCGCGAGCTACTGCCCGTAGCCGGCCTGCTCGCCGCCGGAATCCTCACCGGCTGCGGCGGCGCAGGCTCAACCGGCTCGGTCAAGACGGCCAGCGGCGCCGATCGAGCTTTCGTGGCTGAGATGATCCCCCACCACAAGCTCGCGGTTCAGATGGCGCAGATCGCCCAGAGGCAGGGCACTCACCCCCGGATCAAGACGCTGGCCGCCAGCATCACCGCCACCCAGAACCGCGAGATCAGCCAGATGAGCGGCATCGTGGCCCAGATCGGGGCCAAGGTCGATGATCAGCCCGCCGGCGGTCAGATGCACATGGGCGCCATGATGAGCGCCAACGCGCAGACGTTGGGTATCTCCATGGACCGGATGGGCATGAGCATGAACGTGACCAGGCTCGCCAGCGCCAGGCCGTTTGACCGTGAGTTCATCGACATCATGACCCCCCATCACCAGGGTGCCCTCACCATGGCCAAAGCCGAGCTGGCCAAGGGCACCGACCCCAAGCTCAAGACCCTCGCGCAATCGATCATCAGCGACCAGACACGAGAGATCAACCAGATGAACTCCTGGCGGATCAAGTGGTACGGCGCCCCGGTACCACCCGGAGCCGCAGCCGGCGCCGGCGCCGGCGCCGGCGCCATGCAAGGGATGCCAGGTATGTAACGGGACTCGCGTGCCGGGAGAGCTCTGGGCTCTCCCGGCACAGATGAGCGACGGAATCCCGGAGTCACGCAGGCCGCCCTCTGCCGATCAAAGTCACATCTGAGCAGCAGAAAACCATTGCTATGCGGGTTATTTCGTCGAAGGCGACGACCGGCTCGAACCGGTGTAAACGGCTTTGCAGGCCCTCCGGTAACCGTGATATTGGCTCTGCAGAGCGGCTCTCAGGTGATCTGAGATGTCCCCAGATGCGCTCATATCTGCGGAGTTCGGTACATGGTTCGGGACACGCCGTCCCCGGGGGCAGTGCGGTCGAGGCGGAGGCTGGCCGCCGCGCAGGCCGGCATCGAGTGCTACGTCGAGAAGGGGCGTGGCGCTCGGGCGGCTGGTGCATCCAAAGCCAAGGGTTCGGCCCTGCTGGGCCCCTCGATGACGACGACGAATCCGAACACAACTCCGCTTGCCCAAAGCGGGCGGGATTCGTGATCGTGCTCGGCGGCTCGCGGTGATCTGCTAGTCCGCCGCGGCCGGTGGCTTCGACGCAAGCTGCGGCTCCGCTTGCTGTCAAGACCGGGCTGCGCCCGCGCTGCGCGCGCCGCTGATGCTGCGGTCTTGACAGCGCTTCGCTTTACGGCTCTTTGGCAATCAGGTCAGCTATGCCGACCATGCCCAACAGGACCGGACCACCATCAATCGTGAAAGACAGGGCTCCAACCCCCACCGGAGGCCGGTCACCGGACGCCGGCCACCGGATGCCGTAGACCTCAAAGACGGCCGCCCACGGATGCTGATCACCGTCAGGTGCAACGACCATGCCATCGAGCGCTTCGTGCAGCGGCCAGCCGCGTCGGCTGGCGCGTGGTGATCGTCCGCGGTTTGCTGGACCCTACGCGTGTGCGGCATGATGCGTTCTTGAGTGCCGAGACCGTGACTGTCAGGGCTTGCCGCCGAGGGGAGGTCTCTGCTGTGCTTGAGCTGTGGTCAACGGCGCGGAGTGCGCATGCGAGCACGCCTGACCAGGTTGTGGACGTCCGGCGGCTTGTGACTGACGCTCCGGGGTCTCGCTGCTGGTCGCCGAGGCTAACGGGCAGATCATCGGTGCGCTCATCGCCGCGTGGGATGGCTGGCGGGGCAACATGTACCGCCTGGCTGTTCGCCGAAGTCATCGGCGGCAGGGCATCGCTCTGACGCTGGTGCGTGCCGGCGAGGAGCGCCTGCGCGCCAAGGGCGCATCCCGGATCACAGCCCTCGTTGCCTATGACGATGCGATAGCCGGAGCTGTTTGGGCGGCGGCCGGATACGGCCAGGACCAGGAGATCGGTCGGCGCGTCCGCAACCTCTAAAGATCACGGGGCGCCCTCATGTCGATCCTCGGCCATGAATACACCGAGCGACTGTAACCTGGACATAACGCGCAGCAGACCAGCATCCCGACTGCGTGCCACAGGCGGCAGGCTCGTTCGGTTTCTCTCTTTTTACCTCCACACGCGTCAGCGTGTTTGGTCGGCCCAGCTCTGGTCAAATGCGTTGGGGTCGAGCGGGAACAGCCAGCAGGCCGCGATTTGCTCACCGGCAATGCGATAGAGACCGGACCGTAGACCGGCGGTGCTGTGATCCGCTCAGCTCGATGGTTCCGTCGCTGAGAGTCGCGGCATATTCGCGCTCGCCGACCAAGAGCTCGCCGGGATGCAGACGCACGCTGTGATGAGCGAGTTCCCGTCGGCGAGTGAAGTAGCTCAGGAGCTCACCGAGTCCGTAATGGTCGCCAGTGATCGCGTTGCGGCCTGGCACGTGCCAGGAGACGTCATGCGTGAGCCGCGAACGAACGGACGAACGGATTCGGCACTGCCGCCGCTGTAGAAATCGGTTTGCGGGGCGTGCAGCCGCTCGAGGAGTCTGGCGGCGAAGGCGCGATCCACAAACGGCACCGTAGCTGGCTTCAGCCCAGAGATTGCGTCAGAACGAGGCCAGGGCGACTGGCCACAGTCTCATGGACGCGCCGCTGCCTCGGCCGGAAAGCATGCGTAGTCGCCTGCGGTTCAGAGGTGATGACACGCCCCTGGGTATCTGCGCGTCATCCTGTGATCACGCGTATGAGTGTTGATCTCACTTTAGCTGGTTCGGAGGTGGCGACGGTGTCCCTCGGCGGCGATCGGCTGCTGGTGGGGCGCGAGCGCGAGCTGGGCGAGCTGCGCGCCGGGCTTGACGAGGCAGTCGTCGGGCGGGGCGCGCTAATCGTGCTGATGGGGGAGCCGGGCATTGGCAAGACGCTGCTGACGGAGGCCCTTGCCGCCGAGGCGGCGAGGAGTGGTGCGCACGCGGTCTGGGGTCGCTGTTGGGCGGGTGGCGGTGCGCCGGCGTACTGGCCATGGATGCAGATTCTGGGCCAGGTGGATTCCGGCGCGGCGGTGGTCCTTGAGGAGGGGACCGGCGAGGGCATCGCACCGGCGCAGCCTGGGAGCGCCCGCGTCGCGGTCTTCCGCCATGTCGTCGACCGGATTGCCGCCGCCGCGGCGCAGCGGCCGCTGCTGTTGGCGCTGGAGGACCTACAGGCCGCCGATGCGCCATCGCTGTTGCTACTGCGCTTCATCGCTCGGCAACTGGCCGAGCTACCGGTGCTGGTGGTTGGCACCTGTCCAGAGGCCGGGGGCGCCGCCGGTCAGGGGGGCACGCCGCTGTTAGAGGCGCTGACTGACGGTCGGCGGTTGCCGCTGCGTGGCCTGGGCGAGGCGGACGTGGCGTGCATGGTCGAGCACCGGACCGGCCAGCGCGCCAGTTTGGCTGTCGTTCGGCGTGTGCACCGTCTTACGGAGGGCAATCCGCTGTTCGTGGAGGAGATCGTCCGGCTGTGGGCTGCGGAGGTGGCGACGGGCGCGGGCGCCGCGGGCAGTGCGGCGGTGCGCGTGCCGCGCACCGTTCGCGAGGCGATCCGACACCGTCTGGAGGGGCTGCCTGCTGTTGCCGTCGACGCCCTGGCGATCGCCGCCGTGGTGGGGCGCGAGTTCGACGCGGTGCTGCTAAGCGATTTGGGCGGGCCGCCTGCGCAGGCGCTGACGACGGCGCTTGACGCCGCCCTGGCCGCGGGCGTGCTCGAGGCGGTGGGCGGTGACCGCTACCGCTTTGCGCATGGGCTGATGCGTGACGTGGTCTATGAGCGCCTCACGCCCAACCGGCGCGCCGAGCTACACGTGAACCTCGCGCGCCGCATCGAGTCAGAACCGGAGGTGGCGGCCCGCGTGTCAGAGCTGGCCCATCATTACCGACGGGCCGTGCCCGCCGTCGAGGTGGCCTTGGCGGTTGAGTGGTCGCTGCGCGCCGCCCGCCAGGCGCTGGACGTCTTGGCTTATGAGGATTCCGC
>JAABUQ010000457.1_pt1 | contig 94076 bp, 94 predicted proteins | sample 5560001 | NCBI WGS metagenome assembly JAABUQ01 (sample SAMN10711888, study PRJNA513371) | rock metagenome | isolation source: Antarctica rocks | place: Antarctica: Victoria Land, Finger Mt nord | collected 2015-12-18
GCGTGACGAGCCAAAACCCGGAAGGCACGTACCAGTCGCTCGAGCGGTACGGTCAGGACCTCACGCAGGCCGCCGAAGCGGGCAAACTCGATCCGGTCATCGGCCGAGACGAGCAGATCCGTCGCATCGTTCAGGTACTCTCGCGCCGCACGAAGAACAATCCCGTGCTGATCGGCGAACCCGGCGTCGGCAAGACGGCAATCGTCGAAGGTTTGGCGCAGCGCATCGTGCGCGGCGACGTACCGGAGTCGCTCAAGAACAGGCGCATCGTGTCGCTCGACATGGGCGCGCTGATCGCAGGAGCCAAGTATCGCGGCGAATTCGAAGAGCGCCTCAAAGCCGTGCTGCGCGACGTGCAATCGTCGGAGGGCGCCGTGCTGCTTTTCGTCGATGAGCTGCACAACGTCGTCGGCGCCGGTAAAGCCGAGGGCGCCATGGATGCAGGGAATCTCCTCAAGCCCATGCTCGCTCGCGGTGAACTCCACTTGATCGGTGCCACGACGCTCGACGAATATCGACAGCACATCGAAAAAGATGCCGCACTCGAGCGGCGCTTTCAGCCGGTGTTCGTGGACCAGCCGAGCGTCGAAGATACGATCTCGATCTTACGTGGTCTACGCGAGCGCTACGAATTGCACCATGGCGTGCGCATCAAGGACTCGGCCCTCGTGGCGGCCGCAACGCTCTCGAACCGCTACATCGCCGATCGCTTCTTGCCCGACAAGGCGATCGATCTCGTCGACGAAGCGGCCGCGAAACTGCGCACCGAGATTGATTCGATGCCGCAGGAACTCGATGAGGCGTCGCGGCGCACGATGCAACTGGAGATCGAGCGCGAGGCATTGCGCAAGGAGAGCGACGAAGCCTCGAAGCAGCGCCTCGATAAAATCGAGCGCGAACTGGCCGAACTGCGCTCGACGACCGACAGCATCGCGGCGCGCTGGCAAGCCGAGAAGGCGTCGGTCCAGGGTCTGCGCGCGTTGCGTGAGCAGATCGATCAGACGAAGACCGAGATCGAGCAGGCCGAGCGCCAATACGATCTCAATCGCGCGGCCGCCCTACGATATGGAACGCTGGCCGATCTCGAATTGCGGCTGTCGGCCGAAGAAGCGAAAATCGGCGGCAATGGTGCCGAGCGTCTGCTCAAAGAGGAAGTCGATGAGGAAGACATCGCCGACATCGTCGCGCGCTGGACGGGAATTCCGGTCTCGAAACTGCTCGAGGGCGAGATGCGCAAGCTGCTGCGCCTCGAGGACGAACTGCACGAACGAGTCATTGGTCAAGACGAAGCCGTACGCGCGGTCGCGGAAGCCGTCATTCGCTCGCGCAGCGGATTGTCGGACCCGAACCGGCCGATCGGCTCGTTCATTTTCCTCGGGCCGACCGGCGTTGGAAAAACGGAACTCGCGCGTGCGCTGGCCGCGTACCTCTTCGATGACGACCGGGGGATGGTTCGTATCGACATGTCGGAGTACGGCGAGAAGCACAGCGTCTCACGTCTGATCGGCGCGCCGCCGGGTTACGTCGGTTACGATCAAGGCGGTCAGTTGACCGAAGCCGTGCGCCGGCGTCCGTTCTCGGTCGTGCTTTTCGATGAGATCGAGAAGGCCGCGGCCGACGTGTTTAACGTCTTCTTGCAGATTCTGGACGACGGCCGCTTGACCGACGGTCAGGGCCGCACGGTGGACTTCAAGAACACGATCTTGATCATGACCTCGAACATCGGCTCCAACCGCATCCTCGATTACGCGGGACAAGGCGGAGCCGAATACGCCGTGATGCGCGCGACCGTGCTCGACGAACTACGCCGCCACTTTCGCCCGGAGTTTCTCAACCGCGTCGATGAAACGGTCGTCTTTCAATCGCTGTCCGAAGGCCAGTTGGAGCGCATCGTCGATTTGCAACTCGCGCGCTTACGGGCTCGCCTTGCAGACCGCCGCATCGAACTGGAGCTGAGCGAGGCGGCACGCAAGCACCTCGTCAAAGTCGGCTACGATCCGGTGTTCGGAGCCCGTCCGCTCAAACGCGCGATCCAGCGTGAACTCGAAACGCCGCTCGGCCGCCGCATCCTCTCGGGCGAAGTGCGCGACGGGCAGCACGTCTACGTCGACTACGATCAAGTCCGCGGGCAGTTGAGCTTCCTCGCGGGCCTGCCGAAGCTCGATCTACAGCCCCTGCGCTAAGTTCCGGCTCGCGTGCGTTTGCTTACGCCGACGCTTTCTCGCGTTTGCGTAGCCTCAGGCGCTCGTTTTCGAGCAGCAGGCGCTTGCGAATGCGCAATGACTTCGGCGTGATCTCGACGAGTTCGTCATCCTCGATAAACTCGATCGCGCGTTCGAGGGACAGATCCTCGGCAGGCGGCAACTTGACGTTTTCGTCGCTGCCCGCAGCACGCATGTTGGTGAGTTTTTTAGCACGCACGACATTGAGCGCGACGTCGCGATCGTCGTTGGCACGGCCGACGACCATGCCTTCGTAGACCTCCGTGCCGGGCTCGATGAAGAAGCGGCCGCGCTGATCGAGACCCATGAGCGCGTAGCCCGTCACCGTTCCCGTATCGCTTGCGACGAGCGCGCCGTTTTGGCGGCCCGGAATTTCTCCCGCCAGCGGTTGATGATCGTAATAGGTGTGCGACATGACCGCCGTGCCGCGCGAAAGGGTCAGCAGTTCGCCGCGCAAGCCGAAGATCGCGCGCGTCGGCATCGTATATTCGAGCCGCCGCGTCTCACCGACCGTCAGCATGTTGGACATCTGCGCGCGGCGTTTGCCGACCGCTTCAATCACCGCGCCCGCGTATTCGTCGCGCACGTCGATCACGACGTATTCGACGGGTTCATAACGCTCGCCGTCGCGTTCGCTGATGATCACCTGCGGCTTGGAAACGGCTAGTTCGTACCCTTCGCGCCGCATGGTCTCGAGCAGAATCGAAAGGTGCAGCTCTCCGCGTCCGCGGACTTCGAAGGTGTCGGCGCTCTCCGTATCGGCCACGCGCAGCGCGACGTTCGATTCCAGCTCGCGCATGAGCCGCTCGCGAATCTGACGCGAGGTGAGGTACTTGCCCTCGCGGCCCGCGAACGGCGATGCATTGACCATGAAGAACATCGAGACGGTCGGCTCGTCGACCGCGACCGCATGCAGGCTTTCCGGATGTGCGGCGTCGGCGATCGTATCCCCGATGTTGAGTCCCTCGATGCCCGAAACGCAGACGATGTCGCCGGCGCTTGCCTCGTCAACTTCGATGCGTTCAAGTCCGGCGAACGTCAACAGCTTGGTTAGGCGCAGGCCGATCTCCACGTCGCCTTCGCGCGTCACTTTGGCAATCGGTGCGTTGGCTCGGGAAACGCCGCGAAAAACGCGTCCGATGCCGATGCGCCCGACGTACTTATTGTGATCGATGGCCGAGACGAGCATCTGGAAGGGGCCGTCTTCGGCCGGCGCTTCCGGAACGTGTTCGGCGATCGTCTCAAACAACGGCTCGAGATCGTCGCTTGCATCGTCGAGCGAACGCTTTGCAATGCCGGCCTTGCCATTGGTGTAGACGACGGGAAAATCGGCTTGTTCGTCGCTCGCGCCGAGCTCGATGAAGAGGTCGAAGACTTCATTGACCACTTCGCTCGGCCGGGCATCGCGCCGGTCGATCTTATTGATCGCGACGATCGCGCGCAGATCGAGTTCGAGCGCCTTACGCAGAACGAAGCGGGTTTGCGGCATCACGCCCTCAGCCGCGTCGACGAGCAGCAGAACGCCCTGCACCATCTGCAGCACGCGTTCGACCTCGCCCCCGAAATCGGCGTGCCCCGGTGTGTCAACGATGTTGAATTTAATGTCGCCGTGTTTGACCGAGGTATTTTTGGCCAGGATCGTAATTCCGCGTTCGCGTTCGAGCGGATTGGAATCCATGATGCGCGTCGAGACCGCTTGCCCTTCGCGAAAGACGCCGCTTTGCTTGAGCATGGCATCGACCAGCGTCGTCTTGCCGTGGTCGACGTGCGCGATGATGGCCAGGTTCCGAATGTCGGGACGCGTTTTCACGCCATACAGTGTAGCACACCGGCGCAGGGCCGGCGCGCGTAAAAGGAGGCTTGGAACGTGTCGGGCTTTGCCCGACTTCCGCCTTGTGCATGATTCGGCGCAGCCGAATCGGGCACGGATTCAGCGCCGCTGAATCCGGTTATGTGCCGAAGCGCCGTCGCCGGCGCGCGTAGTCGCTCAGCGCTTCATCGAGTAACGTGGGGCCGAAGTCCGGCCAATGCGCGCGGGTCGACCAAAGCTCGGCGTAGGCGATCTGATACAGCAGGAAGTTGGAAACGCGCAGTTCGCCGCCGGTACGAATCAACAGATCGGGGTCGGGCAATCCCTTGGTATATAAATAGTCCGAAAGCAGTTCGTCGTCGATCGTATCGGGATCGAGGCGGCCGTCGCGAACGTCGTGCGCGATTGCGCGCATCGCATCGCCGAGTTCGCCGCGCGCACCGTAGTTGAGTGCGAGGTTGAGCAGCATGCCCGTACACGACTTGGTCGCGTCCACGAGCGCATCGAGAGCGGCTCTCGTGATGTGCGGCAAATCGCCTATGCGTCCAATCGCGCGGACGCGCACGTTGGCCTGCTGCAGCGGCCGCGCTTCTCGCATGGCAAAGTAGCGAACCAAACTCATGAGCGCGCCGACTTCACGTTCGCCCCGCTGCCAGTTCTCTTCGGAAAACGCGTAGACGGTGAGGACCTCGATGCCGGCTCGAGCGGCCGCGCTCACCGTAGCGTGCAAGGCCTCGCCTCCGGCGCGGTGACCGTCCTTTGAGGTGAGGCCGCGCTCGCGGGCCCAACGACGATTGCCGTCCATAATCACGGCGACATGCCGCGGAACCGCGGCCTCGACAACTGCAGCGTGTTCGATCATAGGGTCGCCGCCAAACGAAGCTTTCTGGCTCCCGTCCGTGCCGGTTCGCTTGCATTGACGGTGCGGATGACCGCTTCTAGCTCGTCGACGTAGGCGAGAAACCGCGCGCGCCCCGACGTCGTGATCGTCACGATCGTGGCGGGCCGGCCGGTCGTGGTGCGGCGTTCGAGGGCGACCACCCCCGTTTCGGCGAGCGCGTGCAGGTGACGGTTGAGGTTTCCATCGGTCAGTGCGCAGGCTTCTTGCAGTGCTTTGAAGCGCATGCCGTCGGCATGAGCGAGTAGGCAACTGCAGACGGCAAGCCGTCCGCGCTCGTGAAAGATGCGGTCGAGTCCCTCGTATGCGAAGGGAGCGGTCTTCATGAAATCCTCTCTCCTTTACCATCGTTACGAACGATCGTACCGATGGCGATTTGGCCGCCGCCGAAGGCAATCGGCATGATCCACCATCCCAGCGGATGGATCGCGGGGAACAGTAAAAGGGCCGTTGCAACGGCGCCGAACGCGACGGCGACCGCGACGACGTTTCGCGGCACCATGGTGCGAGAGGCGAAGAGTCCGAGCGCGTATGTGGCGCACCACATTCCCGGCAGCAGTTCGTCGAGGCCACGCAACACGAGCGCAAGGGTGATGACGCCGCCGGCTGCCAAAGCGGGAACGATACTCATGCCGACGGTGCGAAACTGCACGGCGGCCTGCGCTCCCCGATTGCGCGAACGCCAAGCAAAGATTGCGCCGTAGTTGAGGACGAGCGCAATGCCCAGACAAGTCAGCCAAATCAAAAGATATGTCTGCCGCTCGCTGTGGCTGAGCGGCCGCGGATCGATGAGCGCCTGCACGATTCCCGCGACGACGCCGACCACGCCGCTCGCGATGGCCGCGCTCCCGGAATAGCCGTCGAAGCGTTGCACTCCCGCGAGCCGGCCACGAACCTCCGCGAGGTCGGCAAACGCTTGGCGAACCTCCATACGGTTCTCACTTTGCACCGCAAAGTAACGTTCCTGCCGGTTTATCAGAATAGCTTCGCCGTGTCCAGCAGAATCGTTACGGGGTCGTCGTTAATCGACGTGACGGCCATCGTGGCGCCGAAGGTGCCCGTTTGCAGCGGAAGGCGCGCTTCATTGAGGCGGCGACGACCCGTTCGAAGAGGGAACGCCCCAAGACGGGGTTTGCCGCAGCGACGAAGGACGGCCTCCGACCGTGACGCGCGTCACCCAGCAACGTGAACTGTGAGACGAGCAGTACGGCTCCGCGGACATCGGCGACGTTGCGGTTCATGGCGCCCATCTCGTCGGCAAAAATGCGCAGCCCCGCAATCTTACGGGCGAGCAAGACCGCATCGTTTTCGACGTCCCGCGCCGCGACGCCGACGAGCACCAACAGTCCGCGCTCGATCGCTGCGACGAGCTTGTCTTCGACATGAACGCTGGCTGATGTGACGCGGGTAACGACGGCGCGCATTGCTGTCGCTTCGGCGCGTGCTGCCCATCACAGTTTGAGGGCGCTCGGCTTTGTGGCTTCAGGGAGATGGGGAGTCGCGCTGTCGAACGGCTAATCGCTGGTCCAAGGAAGCTTGTGATGCCTAAGCTTTTGTCACCGCCAGTCGATAAGGCGGGTATGCGTTGCGTGTCGTGCGTCACGTTGCTCTTCTTGCTCGCAACGGCAGGATGCGCGGACGTCAATCATTTCCTCCCCAAAGTAAGCGCTGCGCTCGCAAGCTCCCGCGCGGCGTCACTTCAGGCTGTCGGCGTGCAACCGCAGGCGGAAACGCCGTCTGTGCCGCAACCGCGGCCGCTTCCCTCAGGCGCCCTCGACATGAGCGGCGTTCTGCAAGGCGCGGTGCGTTTGCCCGCCGACGTGCAGCGCTTGCGCGAGGCGATCGTAACGGGACTCATCATCATCAGCGTTCTGGGCATCGCCAACATCGCACTCATGCTTGCCGTGCTCGGCCGTTTGCGCCGCGTAACGCCTGTGGCCAGTGACTTCACGCTGCGCGCGCCCGTCCTCACGTATGCGCCGCCGGCCGAGCCCGTCGCCCCAGTGCCGACGCACGGCGTGCCCGTTGCCGCCGCCGCGCCGTTACCCGCGCGTAGTTGCGCTTGCGGCACCGAAATAAGTCCGCGTTCGCGTACGGGACGCTGCCGCACGTGTGCGCGCGCGGCAACGATTCGCGCCAAGCGAGGGGCGCGTGCGCCCGAGATTCCGGTGCACGCATAGACTCCGTGCGAACCACGGCCGGAAAGGTTCCGGAGCGACGGACCGCAATGCTGTCGATTCCACGAATCGCCGCCGTGGGAGAGTCCGGGTCTGGTGGCTCGCACGGTCTTCAAAACCGCTGAGGCCGTCGCAAGGCGGCTGGTAGGTTCGATTCCTACACTTTCCCGCCGTACTGTAGATGCTGTGCGCTTGCCACTTAAGAATGCGATGTGCCGGCCGAAGCCGGTGATAGAGGCGCAGGACACGCTTGACGACACTCGCTGCGACCCGCAAGAAGCCTTCGGTTTTTCCGAGGCTTCTTTGCTTAGACCGACGGACCGGGACGAGGAGCCCCGTCTATTCGACCTCGGGAGACCTACCGCTGTCTGGGACTAAATGTGCGGCGCGATGGGCCGCTTCACACGCGCGGGCCCGCAGCGTATCTGCTACAACTTTCGTATGAGAAAGACGGCGACGCCCCACTTGGATCGCATCGCGCGACAAGCTGCCGCGCTGACTCACAACAAGGTACCTGGTCCGTTGCTCGTTGAGATCGGCGATATTCGGATGTCGATCGGCTCGATCGTCAAAGAACGCCACCCGGCGATTCGTGCCGCCCTGGAAATCATCGTCTCAGCCGCTTTGAAGCGAGCGTAACGAACTAAGCAAGCAGATTCCGGCGGCGAGGTAACGCTCGGCGCTGACCAATAGCATAGAGGCGTGGAGGGCGCGCTGCCGTCGCGAGGTTCAGTCGGCATCGTCGGCGCGGGTGCGCTCGGGACGGTTTTCGCCGTTTCGCTGGCGCGAGCAGGCTGCGACGTGCGAGTATTGGTGCGCGATGCAAAGCAAGCGCGCGAGATCGAGTCGCGCGGCGGCGTGGCGCTCATGGACGGCCGTGGCGCCAGTGACCGGGCCCATGCGACCGCCGATCCCCGCGCGCTGGCGGAGGTCGACGTGCTGCTCGTTGCCGTCAAGACGTACGCAACGGCCGGGGCGCTCCTCCGACTCTCGGGCGTGTTGCGCGGCAACGTACCGATCGTGTCGCTGCAGAATGGGATCGTGGCGCGCGACCAGATCGCGCGGGCATTGGGCACCGACCGGGCCGTCGCGCTTGCTCCAACGACGGAAGCGGCAACGTCGCCAAAGCCCGGGCTCGCTCGTCATACGGCGTACGGTACGACGTGGGTGGGATGGGCGGCGGAATCGAGCGGCGATGATGACGTTCTTGCGGCGCTCATTTTCTGGTTGCGGCGGGGTGGACTGGCGGCCCAGTTCGCGTCACCTATCGAGCCGCACGTCTGGGGAAAGCTCGTTGCGAACGCCGCAATCAACCCGGTCACGGCGCTGGCCGCCGTTTCCAACGGTGCCTTGCTCGAAGACCGTACCTTGCGCGACCGCGCGATGAAACTCGCGCGCGAAGCCGTCGCCGTGGCCGCCGCGCAAGGTGTTCATTTGCCGTTCGAAAGCGCCGATGCCGAAGTGGAGCGTGTCGTTCGCCTCACGGCTGACAACCGCTCTTCCATGCTGCAAGATCTCGAGCGTGGGGCACCGACGGAGATCGACGCGCTAAACGGCGAGATCGTTCGACTGGCTCATTTGTTCGGCGTCGCCGTGCCCGAGAACGCGCGTATCCTCGACGAGGTTCGGGCGCGAACAAAGGCGTAGCGCGAAACCATGGCCGTTCTTCGCCGTCTCACGTCCGCTGCGATTCGCAGTCGTAAGGCCAGCCTTTTTCCGGTCGTTACAGCATACGATGCCCCATTCGCGCGTTGCGCCGAGGCGGCCGGTATCGATGTTTTGCTCGTCGGCGATTCGGTCGGCATGGTGGTTCTCGGATACGATGCGACGGTTCCGATTGAACTCGACGATATGTGCCGGCATGCGGGCGCCGTTGCACGCGGTACGACGCGCGCCCACTTGATCGTCGACTTGCCTTTCGGCAGCTACGAACCAAGCGACGCCGACGCGGTGCGCTCCGCCGTCGCGCTCGTAAAAAGCGGCGCGGGCAGCGTGAAATTGGAGGGCGGTGCCGCGATGGCGCCGCGCATCGCCGCGATCGTCAATGCCGGGATTCCAGTCGTCGCGCATCTCGGCGTGCTGCCGCAAACTGCTGCCATCGGCGCGGGCTTCAAGCGCAAAACGGATCGTGCGGCGCTCATCGCGGACGCTCATGCGATAGCAGCAGCCGGCGCGTACGCCGTCGTTCTCGAAATGGTCGACCAGCAGTGTGCAGCCGAAATTACCGAGTCCCTCGCCATTCCGACTATCGGCATCGGCAGCGGCGGATCGTGCGATGCGCAGGTGCTCGTTCTGCACGATGTGCTGGGTCTCTATCCCGATGCACCACCCTTCGCGCGGCGCTACGCTGAACTCGCGATCACAGCTACCGAGGCATTGCGAGCGTACGGAGACGACGTGCGCGCGGGGTCGTTTCCGCCTCAGGTGCCAAACTCGGTATCGGCGCTCAACGCGCGCGGGTGAACGAACCGCAGATCATCGCAGTCGGCGGTGCACTGCTCTTGCCGGAAACCGGAAATACGGCTCTCGAGCGCTATATCGTGGATGCCTGCGGTAAGGAACGGCCGCGCGTTTGCTTCGTACCGACCGCTAGCGGCGAGGACCTGACCTACGTTGCCCGCTTCTTGGAGACGTACGGGCGCCTCGGAGTCGAGATGGACGTCCTACGTTTTTTCCGGCGGACGCCGCCGAATTTGCGCGAGTATCTCTTCGCTTTCGACATCGTTCACGTCGGCGGCGGCAACACGCGCAGCATGCTCGCAACATGGCGGCACTGGAATTTCGATCGCGTCCTACGCGAAGCGTGGGAGCGCGGCACGGTACTGTGCGGTTCGAGCGCGGGTTCCATCTGCTGGTTCGAACGCGGCGTCACCGATTCAGTAGCGGGACGCCTGGAAGCGATGGATTGCCTGGGCTTCTTACGCGGAAGCAACTGCCCGCACTACGACGGCGAAGCCGAACGGCGGCCGTCCTATCATAAGCTCGTTGCCGCCGGCGATTTGATGGACGGATACGCGTGCGACGACGGGGTAGGCCTTCATTTCGTCGGCACGGCGTTGAAGCGGGTCGTTGCCTCCCGACCGAACGCCCTTGCCTATCGCGTGTTTCGTGACGGCGAGCGTCTACGTGAAGAGGCTTGCCCTGTCGAGCGGTTTAACGAACATTCGACGCGGTAATCCGCGCGGTGATCGCAATCCGCGGCGGATGTCGTAATCTGCTCCGGACTCAGTGCGCAGAACTCGGTGATGGCGACGGCGACGCTGATGGTGAAGAAGAGGGCATTGCCGTGGTGGGATTCATGCTACCGTTACCACACCCCGCCGCGAGTGCAGCTAACGAGATACCGACGACGACGCCCGCGAGCTGAAAAACGCGGCAGCTTTTCATGATGGGTGGGAATTCGAGCCGGTGAGGTGTTAGCCCCTTTGAGCTATGCATTTACCCCGCAGGGCCATGATTCGAGGTACACAAAAAGCCGGGCATGAAGCCTCAAATCGCGGCAGCTCCCGATTGGCTGACGCACGCCCAGGCTGACTTTCAAGCGGCCCGTTTCGGCTCATCCGTGGAGGCGATCGACCATGCGGCGGACTCGGGATGCGCCGTACCTCCAGAGGCGTTCTTGTTGCGCGCCAGGATCGCGCTGAAGACTGATCCGGCCACCGCGCTCGCCTATCTCACGCGCCATCGCTCCGCTTTTCGCGCCGGCCGCGACCGCGCTTCAGCGACGATGCTGCGCGGCGCCGCATACGCTCGAATAGGCGACTTCCGATCGGCGAATGCAAGCTTTCGCGATGCTTCGTCGACGATCAGCGCCGCCGATCCACTTCAAATCGAGATCAGCTACCGACGCGCCGGTGCTTTGTGGATGGCACGCAAACTCGACGCGGCGGAACGGATGCTGGCACCCGTAGAGGCACGCGCGACCGGTGATCTTGCGATCGAAGCGCGCATGCTGCGCGGGCTTATCTTGAGCTCGAAAGGCAACATTCCCGCGCAAGGCGCCATCTTGCTCGAGACGCTGCCCGCGCTACGCGCGCCCGGCGTCAGTATGTTGGACCGCGGCCTCATCGCAAGTCAGCTTGCGTCGCTGGCTTGTGAGTTACCGAGCCCAGCGCTGCGCGATGCTGCTCGCGCGGAAGCTTCGGCCGTGGCATGGACGCCGGACATCGCCGAATACCACTTCGATACGCTGCGCGAACTGGCGTGGTGCGACGCACTCCAAGGCGATCACTTCAACGCCTTTCGCCGCCTAAAAGCGGCTGCTGCGATTGCCCCTACAGCAGCGTGGCGCACGTTGTCGCTTTGCGACCGCGCTTATCTCGCGGATGCCTTCGGCGAGCGTCGCTGGGCCGCGCAAGAACTGCGCGATGCGGCCGAACTCGCGGCTACCGTCGATTGGCACGCGACTCGCGGCGAAGAGCGGTTCGCGCTTTCTCTACTTGCCGAGCTGTACGCCCCGCGCGATCCGTCGCTTGCACTGACATACGTCGCGCGCTATCAAGACACGGCTGGCGGCGTGGCACGCATCCTTTCCTCTCACGATGATCGCCGGGTTGACGCCATGGAAGACTATTCGGCGGGCGTCGTTCGCCGGGCGCTGGGCGAAACGGCCGAGGCAGTGCGGCTCATTCGACGTGCTTGGGACGTGTACGATACAATCGGCTACGACTGGCGTGCCGGCCGTGCAGCCCTCGTCCTCGCCGATCTGACCGGCATGGAGACGTGGCGCGCCAAGGCAGCCCTAAAGTTGCGTCCCTATGGTCGTAGTTGGCTCGTCAAGTCTCCCCGAGTGACGAGTGATGATCCGCCTGAGCTAGCGCGTCTCACCGGCGCGCAGCGAACGGTGCTCGATTTGATCGTCCAGGGCAAATCGACGTCCGAGATCGCGGGCGACCTTGGACGCAGCGAGTTCACGATTCGCAATCACATCAAAGCGGTCTTCAAAGCCGTCGGCGTCAACACTCGTGCGGCGCTTGTCGCGCGCGTCGCGGGAACGGCGAGGTAACGGCGCGACTACTGCGTCGTGAACGTGGCGATTCGTTCCGAAGTCGCTTTTGGGGGAGAGCAGCCGGTAACCAGGCCTTCCAGGGCAATCGCACCGTACGTGGTGTGCGCAGCCAATGGGGGCACGGCGACCGCATAGGCGCGTGACTCGGGTATGATGGGGGTTGCGATCGGACTGGGCAGCGGGGAGGGGACCGCAATTGGCTGCGTCGGAACGCTAGTTGAACCGGTTGACAGGCTGATCGGCACGGCTTGTGTGCTGGCGTACACGAGAACGCCGAACGTGTCGGGCACCGCGCTTGCACCTGGAACTGGATACAGCTGCTGCGCTGTAGGAACTATAGCCTCATACTGCGGGCATAAAACGCCGCTGTGCTGCGCGCAGCCGCTTCCAAGAGCGGTAATTGCGGCGCCTAGCACGAGGCGCTTAAACTGGACGCGATTCATGCGACTTCTTTCCAAGAGTCTTGGCTAGATTAGCTATATACTTAGCCTTTATGAGCTATGCCTGACCTTTGCCGCCAAACCCTTCCCGGCGAGGAGAACGGCCAGCATTTCCTCCGAACGCCGTTGCTAGCCGTCGAGAATGATCGTTTGAAACTCGCCGACGCGCTGGAAGCCGACGCGCTCGTACAGTGCGATGGCGCTCGCGTTATAGCCGTTCACGTAGAGTGAAAGATTCGGCACGTCGTCGAGCAGGTGGTCGCAGATGGCGCCGAGTGCACGCGTCGCGTGGCCGCGGCCGCGCATGTCGGGAGGCGTCCAGACCCCTTGGAGTTGCGCGGTCGCCGGCATCACGGCGCCGATGTGACACATGAAGGCGAGCCGACCACGGTGGCGATAGCGCCAGAGCCAACCGGCTTCGATGATGCGCGCCGTCCGAGCACGGAACTCGTTGCCCACCCGGGGAGTGTCGTCGGCCATCTCACCGGCGATCATGGCCGACGAGTTGGCGGCGATTTCGTCGAGTTCTGCAAGCGTTGCCGGTGCAACGGCGGCGTCGGCACGCGTGTAGCGCAAGGCGGAACGTCCGATCGCATAGAGCGGTTGACTCGTGCGAACCCTTCGCGGCTTGGGAAAAGCCGACGCGGCGTGCGACCATAGCCGTTCGACGTCGGGCCTAGGCCCGACGATCATGCGCGCATGGTCTGCACTGAAGCGGGCACGTTCGCCGAACGCGTCGATCGCACGGTCGTCGTCGCCGCTCGGGACGATCTGCAAGCCGTAGGAACACGCCCCGCGCACGGCCCCTTCAGCATCACGCCACAGCAGCATGTCCGCTCCGCTGCGCAATTGCCGCGTGGCGAGTAGCCAGTAGGCGTAGACGTTGTCGTACGGCCGCTGCGCGAGGTAACGCAGCGCTTCATCTTCGTTGGCCGACGAGACGCGTTCGAGCGGCTCGGTCACGGGTCTCTAGATGAGCTTGCGAACGAAGGTTGGCTTTGATGTCGGGGCGCGGCTGCCGCCGGCGGGCTCCACGCTGACCGCAACGGCTGCCACATCGTACGCCGATACGCCGAGTTCGACGAACGCAACGCCGTCACGGTTTGGCACGAACGTTCTGCCCGGCGTCATCGTCTTTTTGCCGCTGGCAAGCGTCCACGTCTGATAAACTTTGCCGTCGGGCGGCGGGGCAAGTTGATGCATGGCCATGTAGAGATGTCCGTCGTGTGCGATGATGACGCCATTGAGGACGACATAGCGTTTCGCGTGCGGCCCCAGTAACCGGAACACGTTGCGCTCCAAGTCCGTGCGCTGCGCCGAGGACTGCTGTGCAATGCGCGCCGCGCGGTCGTAATCGTTGCGCAGGTTTGCGTTCTGAATACCGACTCCGGCAGCGATCAGAAGAGCCGCAGCCGTGGCGGCCCACGGTAGGTACGCGCGACGCCGGACGGTGACTGCAGCCTGTGAGGCTTGCATCGAATCCTCGATCGATGCCATGATACGGCGCTTACGGCGCGCCGCGCCGATTTCGTCGGCGCCCTCGGGTTTTTGGGCGGCATAGCCGATCAGGTCAGCGGCCGGACGAAGCTCGGCGTACAACGCGCGGCACGAGTCGCAGCTGCGCACGTGCATGGCAACGGTCTCGGCTTCCGGACCGGACAAGACGCCGAGCGCAAGGCACGCGACCTCATCGAGGAACTCGTCGTCGTGGAGGTTCATCGCGTCACGCTCGTGTCGAGTTCCGCGCGCAACTTGCGAAGGCCGGCTCGGATGCGCGTTTTCACGGTACCGAGCGGCGTCGCGGTACGGCGAGCGATTTCTTCGTGCGTCACGCCGTCGAAAAAACCCAGTTCGATCGGATGCCGTTGTTCTTGCGGGAGCGTCCTCAGCGCCACGCGCACTCGCTCAGCGTCGATCTTCGAGAGAACCAGATCGTCGGTCACATCCTCGAGCGCGACGTCGACCGCCACTTGGTCTTCATTGCGGCTCGAGCGGCTGCGCAGCGTATCGAGCGCACGATTGCGCGTGACGCGCGCAATCCAAGCCCCGAAGTTGCCGCTTACGAAGGCTTCGGGCGCACTCCAGAGCTTAAGGAAAACGGCTTGGGTCAGATCTTCAGCCGCCATGGCATCTTGCAGCATCTTGAGAGCGATGCCGTGGACGAGCCGGTGATAGCCGTCATATAACGCTTCGAACGCCGCGACGTCTCGTTCGCGAACGCGCGCCATGAGGCGCTTGGGATCAAGCACATATCGCGGCTTCGGCTCATCTTGGGAGCGGCCCTCGGGTCGGGGCCTAGTGTCGTAAAGGGACGGAATTCTGTGCGGAAAACGAACTGCGACTCCGCCTGGATGTTGCAGGACGCTGGGAAGCGGGTATCGGCGGCGGCCGGCTTGGGAAATCCCTGCTCCGGGGGCCTGTCGCAACTCCGAGCGAGGCGAGCGTGTCGTGCCCATCGCCATGAACGCCGACCTCGATTACGTGCGCGAGCGGATCGATCCGTACCGCGCATACGCCGACGAAATCAATCGCCACGACACCGACATGCGCGTGCGCGCATACGTCGGCAACGCTCTGACGGAGGCGCAGGCTCGCCTTGGCGAAGCGCTCGACGCGGCGACGCGCGGGCTGATGGAGGCCGTGCTGATGAAATGCATGTTCACCGACCAGGTCTTCATTCGGAAATTCGAGCATGGTCAGCTCGACGAGCCCACCATCGCTGCGCTGGTGCGTTCCGATCGCAAGCTGCTCGATTCGGCCGACCGGGCTCGTTCGGCGGACGCTGGAAGCCTGGCGGGTATCCTACGTGAGATCGATCACGAATTTGAAGCGCGGCGCTCGCCCGAACCCGTCGCGTAAAGGAAGCTCGCTCGCCGTTCACGCGCATTGGTGCGCAGAACGTTGTACCAGATGATGGCGCCGCAGATGCTTGCGAGTACCAAAGCGAACGAGCCGGTTTCAACGTTCCCCAGAACGAGTTTGCCGATTCCGAAGAGAGCGCCGTACACCAGACCGCAGCCGGCAATCCAGTCGATCAAATTGACCCCGAGAGACTCGATGCCGGGCGCCGGGCTGACACGGCGTGCGACGGGTTTCCAACCGAAGGAGCTCGGCCGCACGCGTTCGTAAAAACGTTCGAGCGTTGCATCGCTTTCCGGCTGCGTGCAATAGGTGACGCCGACCCACACGAGCGTCGTTACCGGCACGGTCACAAGCAGCGTTTCGGCAGCCGCATTGGCGTCGGCGAAAGCGTGTAGCGCAAGCAGTACGTTCGACGTGATGAGCGAGGCTGCGAGAGCCGCGATCTCGCTCCACGCGTTGATGCGCCACCAATACCAGCGCAAGATCATAACGAGCCCCACGCCCGCCGTAAGGTTGTAGAGGTACACCCATGCACCGCCGACCGAGTTGTTCGCATACGCCCCGATGACCGCCAGTACCATCACGATCAGCGTTGCAAGTCGCGAAACCCAAACGTAATGCCGTTCGCTTTGGCCGGGGCGCATGAAGCGGCGGTACAGGTCGTTGGTCAGATAGGACGCGCCCAGATTGAGGTGGGTGCCGATCGTCGACATGTACGCGGCAAGAAAGCCGGCGATCATGAGCCCGCGCGCCCATGCCGGCAGATAGTCGATCATCGTTTGGATGTAACCCAGTTCCGCGTCGACCTTTCCGTCGGGGCCGCGCACGCCGTGCGGATAGAGCACCAGGGCCGCGAGTGCGACGAGGATCCACGGCCAGGGCCGTAACGCATAGTGCGCGACGTTGAAGAAGAGCGTCGCGAGGAGCGAATCGTTTTCGCTCCTCGCGCTGAAGATGCGCTGCGCGATGTAGCCGCCGCCGCCGGGTTCGGCGCCCGGATACGATGACGCCCACCATTGAACGCCGATGTACGTCACGAACGTCAGCAACGGCAGCCACGCTTCGTTCGTCGTCGGGAAGAAGGCGAGGATTGAGCCGTGCGTCGTGACCTTGTGCGCCGCGTCGAGTGCGGCAAGCTTGCTCTCGAGCACCGGAATGCCGCCGACTGCGGCGACGGCTGCGACCGCCAGCACGATCGCCATCGACATCTTCACGACGAACTGCAGCAGATCGGTGACGAGCACGCCCCACAGGCCGCCGATGGTTACATAGATCGCCGTGAACACGAGGCAGACGGCAAGCGCTTCGAGTTTGGGGACGTGCAACGTCAGCTCGAGAATCTTGGCCATCGCAAGATTCACCCATCCCATGATGACCGTGTTGACGAAGACGCCCTGAAAGAGCGCACGCGCCAGCCGTAACGCTGCGGCCGCACGCCCGCTGTAGCGTAGTTCGATGAATTCGACGTCGGTCAGCACGCCCGAACGCCGCCACAGTTTGGCGAAGAAGAACACGGTGAGGATGCCCGACATCACGGAACTCCACCACACCCAGTTACCGGCGATGCCGTGCTGCGTGACGAATCCGGTCACCGCGAGCGGCGTGTCCGCGGCGAAGGTCGTCGCGACCATCGACGTGCCGGCGAGCCACCACGGCACGCTGCGCCCGGAGAGGAAAAACTCGCCGACGCTCTTGCCGCCGCGGCGCGCGAAGTAGAGACCGATCCCGAGATTGACGGCGAAGAACGCGATAATGACCGCGATGTCGCCGGTAGAGAGCGTCACCCGGGCGGCGTTCGCGAACGCTCGTCCGGGGTCCCAGCAAACGGGGATGCATCCGTTTCGCAACCGAAACAGCGCGGCGTGAAGGGTGGCTTATCATTGCGGCTGACGTTGCTTGTGCTGTTCTTCGCGGTGCTGTCGAGGCCGGTGCCGGCGAGTGAAGCGGACCACACCGCTTCGGCGCTGCACTTGATACCGCAGCCGCGAAGCGTGAAAATCGTGCCGAACTGCACGGTGCGGGCGTCGTCCGTGCTGGCTCTGCTCGACCACGCGCACCTGGATGCCGGCGGCCTGGAGTTATTGCGAGTGCGCTGGTCTGCACTTGGCGTCGGCGGGGCGGCAAAGCCTGCCCCGGCCGGACCGCTGCCGACATTGCGGCCGGAGCCGTTGGCATCGCTCGCGCCCCCTGCCTCCGCCGAGACGTACACGCTCGACGTCGATGCGCGTGGCGTAAGCCTCGGAAACCACAATGCCGAGGGTCAGTTCGACGCGCTCGTAACGCTCGCGCAGCTTGCGACTCGGCGCGGCAATGTTTGGGAAGTCCCGTGCGTCCACATCGTCGACTTCCCGGCGTTACCCTGGCGCATTCTTTCCGACGACGTTTCGCGCGGCCCCCTGCCCACGATGCGTTATTTCAAAGAGCGCATTCGCACGATCGCGAGCTTCAAGTACAACGGATACTCGCCGTACATGGAGCACGTTTTCGTCGATCCCAAACACCCTTTGCCGGCGCCGCTCGACGGCATCACGCCGCAACAGTTGCACGATCTCGCCGTATACGCCGCACGCTATCACGTGGCGTTCATACCAGAACAACAAACCTTTGCGCACATGCACGAGACCTTACGCTGGGAGCGCTATGCGCCATTGGCCGAGACGCCGCACGGTTATCTCCTCGCTCCTGCGAATCCGGCAGGCGAAGCCTACGTGCGCGACCTCATCACCGATGAGCTGGCCGCCGTGCCGCGTCCGCCGTTCTTTCACATCGGTTCCGACGAACCGGCAGACCTCGGACTTGGTCGCTCGAAGGAGCTGGTCGCCGCGCAGGGCGAGGGCGCCGTGTATGCGCGGCACGTGATCGATACGGCGAACTTCGTGCTCGCGCACGGCGGAGCCATCCCGCTGATCTGGGATGACGCACTCGCGCGCCATCCCGAACTGTTCGGTTCACTGCCGAAGCAACTGATGTTCGTCAACTGGCACTACGGCCTCGAGCCGACCTACCGGCCGTACATCGACCGGATCGCGCGCGGCGGATTCCGGCAGATGGTCGCGCCCGGCGCGCTCAACTGGAACGAGATCTATCCCGATATCGACGACGCGCTCGGCGCCATCGATCGCTTCGTGACCGAAGGTAAAGCGGCGCACGTGGAGGGTCTCTTCCAAACCGTCTGGCACGATGATGGCGAGACGCTGTTTGAAGCGACGTGGTACCCCATACTATACGCGGCAGCCAGTGCTTGGGAGCAAGGTTCCGTCGACCGCGCTCGCTACGCACGCGACTTTCCCTCCGCTTTCTTCGGTACCGATGATGCTCGCTATGCGGACGATCTCGCGTCGCTCGCGCGCTGCAATGCTTTGCTGCACGGCAACCCGCGCGACTACGGTGACTACCTGTTTTGGGACGATCCGTTCCTACCCGAACTTGCGAACGTACCGAGCGTGATGGACTTGCCGGCGTTACGGCTCAGCGCGGAAAATGCCATCGCGCATCTACGTCTGGCGGCCCCTCCGCCGTTGCATGCCAACGCCGCCTCCGTGATGTTTCTGGCGGCGCGTCGCTACGATGCGCTCGGCCGCGAATATCAAATTCCGCAGGAAGCGCGCGAATATTACAACGCTGCGGCGGCGAACGCGAAGGCGCACGCGGGCTCCGTCTATCGCGGACTATACCTCGCGAGGTATCTCTTGTGGGAACAGCGCGACACGATGCTGTCGCTCGAGCCGCTCGTTCGCGCGGCCTGGGAATACGAAAATCGGCCCAGCCACGAAGCGAGCGTACTCGAGCGGTATCGAGTCGCAGCCGACCGCGCGATAACCCGGGCCGACCGCCTCGGCGACGTTACGTTCGGCGACTACGCTCAGAAGAAAACGTTGCCGTCCTTCAATGCGGCGCTCGGAATCGGCGCGCTGCCGTGAGCGCCGGCGTCGCGAAGAGTGCTGCGTTGCTCGCGGCGTGCCCGCTTGCGCATTCGCACGCCGGAGGGTGCGCGTGGTGCGGGGCGGCGCTGCCGCCCCGGCGGCGGACGTGGTGCAGCGACCGTTGCGGCACCGCATTCTGGACCAATCACTGGTGGACGCTGGCGCGCGGCGCGGCGAAGCGGCGCGATCAGTATCGCTGTAAGCGTTGCGGTGCGGCGGCCGCCAAGCGTCCGAACCGAACAAAGGCGGCGTCGCTGAGCACGTATCGCACCGCCATGCGCGCATGGCGCAACGCCCGCAAACAGTCTCGTATGGAAGTGAACCATCGCGTGCCGTGCCGGGGAGCGCACGGCTCGCTCAGTTGCGCCCACCACCTCGACAACCTTGAAACGCTTTGTCCAACGTGTCACCGCGAACACACCTCAGCGGTGCGGCGCCGGCAACTCGATGGCTGAGCATCTCGCGGGGGTGGCCATGCTCGCCATCTTCGCGCTCGCAGCCGCGTTGATGTACGCTCGCGCGTTGCCCGCGTTGCTGGCCGTGCCCCTGATGGCGCTCGCCATTGCGGCCGTTGCCGGAGCGGGTCTCGCGGGTTTACAGACGACGATCGTCGACGGCACGACGAAACTGGCGCCCGTCATCGTGACGGTCGTTTTCGGGGCGCTGCTCTCGCGCGTCACGCTGTCGACCGGCATAGCGGAGACGATCGTTACGTATGCTGCCGAGTTTGGGGGAGACCGCCCGGCGCTGCTGTCGCTCGCGCTGTCGGCGGCGGTCGCCGTGCTCTTTACGTCGCTGACGGGCCTGGGTGCGATCATCATGGTGGGTTCGATCGTGCTGCCCATCATGCTGACGATCGGCGTGCCCCGCAAGACGGCCGCGACGCTTTTCATGCTGGCCTTTGCCCTGGGGTTCATCTTCAACATCGCGCAGTGGACGTTTTACACCAAGACCTTCGGCGTCGAGCGAGCGCAGATGCAGCCGTTCGCGTACGCGCTGGCCGGGCTCGATGCATTGGCGTTGCTTGCGTTTGCCGTCGTGCGCTTTCGCGCATCGCGCGGCTATGCGACGTGGGCCGTGGCCCTCGAAGAGCCGCTCGCGCGCAAACGGGCGCCCGCCGTGGCGCTCGTGACCCCTGTATTACCGATCGTCTTATACTTTGCGCTCGGCATGAATCCGATCGTTGCATTTGCGCTGGCCGCGCTGTTCGGCGCGTTGTCGGCGCGTCCGCAGCGCGCCATCGAGACGCTGGTCGCAAGCGCGATCCGCGGCGTCGAAGACGTCGCGCCGGCCGTCCTGCTGTTCATGGGGATCGGCATGCTGCTGGTCGCGACGGGTTTACCGACCGTCAAGGCCGCACTCGCGCCGCTCGTCAGTGCCATTGCGCCGCGTTCGTGGCTCGGTTACGTCGTGCTGTTCGGCGTGTTTTCGCCGCTTGCGCTCTACCGTGGGCCGCTCAATCCGTTCGGCGTCGGCATCGCCGTTTATACGGTCCTCGCGGGGCTCGGCACGTTACCGGCCGTCACATTGGTGGCTGCGATCATGGCCGTCGTGCAAGTGCAGAACGTGTGCGATCCGACCAACACGCAGAACGTGTGGGTCGCGAACTTCAGCGGCGTGCGCGTCGACGAGATCACAAAACTGACGTTGCCCTATCAAACTGCCGTTGCAATCGCCGCTACGTTCGTGGTCGTTCTTTTCGGCGGCGTGCTACTCGGCACGCAGCCCTTCACGCTGGGAACGCCCGCAAACGCTGCGCAGACTATGCCTTCCGGAATGTTTGCTCCGGCGTCGGCCACGGCAACGCTGCGCGTGTACGGTGCTGACGATCCGGCATCCGTCGCGGCGGTTCGTCAGCTTCAGGCCACGATCGAGCGTGGCTGGAAGGGCTTCCGCACGGTGGAGGCAAGCGGCGATCCGGCTGCTTCCGATTGTGCGCACAAACCATACGTGGCGGCGTTGCACGTCGTGATCGATGCCGATGAAGTGGGATTGGAACTCGCCGACTGCGCCGGCTGGCCCGTCGACCAATGGTACGTCGCGCGCACCGGCGACGTCCGCCAAGATGCGCTCGCGGTACTGTTCCAGGTGCGTACGTGGATGGTCGACCGTCCCGACCTGGCGCGCGGCTTGTTCAGCGATGGACTGGCGTATCAGCCGCGCGATGGGCCGACGTATTTCTATAGTTTGTTCAAGACGGTCGACGGCGAAATGCGCGCCTACGTGCGTCCGGGAGGTCCAGCGTACGCCGCCGGCCTGCGCACGAACGACATCGTCGAAAAACTCGACGGCAAGTATTGGTGGGAATACGGGACGTTTCAAACGCAAGCGCGCGCCTACGACGGCTTGCCTCATACCTTCGATGTCATCCGAGGCCCAGCGAACCTGACGATCACGCTCGGCGAACCGTTTCGGGGTTGATCCCGATGCTGCGCGTCGGGATCGACGTTGGGGGAACGTTTACCGACGTTGTCGTCGTCGAAGCCGGCACCCGAACGATCGTGGCGCGCGTGAAGGTGCCGACCACGCATCGTGCCGCCACGGGCGTGGCGGATGGAATCATCGCGGGATTGCGGCGCGCGCTCGGTGCGCCCGGCGTCGATGCAGCGCAGATCGCGTTCATCGCGCATTCGACCACGCAGGCGACCAATGCGTTGCTCGAAGGCGACGTCGCCAACGTTGGAATCCTCGGTTTGCATGGCCGCTTGGGGTGGTTGGAACGCGCGCAACTGCGGGTTCCGCCGATTCGCTTGGGCCCGAGTGCGATGCTTTCACCCAACGTGGCCTTCGCACGCGGCGGCGACGAACGTGCGCTTGAACGCGCGGTCAATGAACTCATCGCCGACGGGGCGCAGGCAATCGTGGCCAGCGAAGCCTTCGGCGTGGACGCTCCCGCACACGAGCGGCGTGCCGTTGCCTACGCGCGCGAACGCGGCCGTGCGGCGACGGCGGGACATGAAGTTGCAACCACGTACGGCCTACGGACGCGGACGCGGACGGCCGTCGTCAACGCGGCGATCCTGCCGCGCATGGAACGGACGTCGCGGCTGACGGCGAGCGCGGTCAAGGACGCCGGCATCGGGGTCCCATTGATGATCATGCGCAGCGACGGCGGCGTGATGGACGTCGGAGAAGTTGCACGCCGGCCGATTCTTACGATGCTCTCGGGGCCGGCGGCCGGCCTCGCCGGCGCCTTACTGCACGAAAACGTTACCGACGGCATCTTCATCGAAGTCGGTGGAACGAGTGCGGATTGTTCCGTCATTCGCCGCGGCCAACCGCAGATGCGTCCTGCGCAGATCGGCGGCCATCGGACGATGTTGCGAACGCTCGACGTGCGAACCCTCGCCATCGCGGGGGGCAGCCTTGCGCGCATGGATCCGAACGGGCGCGGGCTTACGGCGTTGCGCGACGTCGGGCCGCGCTCCGCGCATATCGCAGGACTGCGCTATGCATGCTTCGCCGACGCGGAACAATTCGCCGGAGCGCGCGTGGTCAGCGTGCGACCGCAGCCCGGTGATCCCGACGATTACCTGGCGCTAGAAGCGGTCGGCGGCTCGTGCTTCACCCTCACCCCGACCTGCGCCGCCAATTTCCTGGGCTACGTGCCCGCGCTGGACTTCGCACGCGGAAGTGACGACGCTGCTCGCTGCGCGTTTCGCCGCGCCGGCGAACACTTCGGCGTTTCCCCTGAAGACCTCGCGCGCGCGATCCTCGAACGCGCGGCCGACAAGCTCCACGCCGCAATCGGGCAACTCATCGCCGACTACGAACTCGCGCGCGATGACGTCGAACTCGTCGGCGGCGGCGGCGGAGCAGCCGCGCTCGTGCCGTTTACCGCCGAGCGCTTTGGTCTACGGCACCGGTGGCGCGCGATGCCGAGGTCATCTCACCGCTCGGCGTTGCGCTCGCGCTGGTCCGCGACGTCGTCGAACGCACGATCGTCGCGCCCACGCCGGCCGATGTCGTGCGGGTGCGTCGTGAGGCGTTCGAACGCGTCGTCGCGGCTGGTGCAGCACCCGACCTCGTTGATGTCACCGTCGAAATCGATACGCGGCGCAATCTCGTGCGCGCGATCGCTTCAGGCGCGACTGCCAACGCGCGCCAAGCCGTCGTTACGGAAGAAGCGACCGATAGGGACAAAACGGTGGCCGCGGCGCGCGCTCTCCGCGTAACTCCGGGCGCAATCGCCGAAGAGGCGCGCGCCGGGACGTTCGCGTGCTACCGCGTATGCGGCAAGCGCACCGATGACACATGCCTCGTCGATTCACGCGGTGTCGTGCGCCTCGTCGCACGCCGAGCACGCGTCTCAACAACGACGGTCGGCCGTTCGCAACGCGTGCTTGCCGCACTCATCGACGAGATGACGGCGTTCGGTGACGTGGGCCGCGCTCTACCCGAGCTTCATCTCGCCTACGGTACGCATCTTGCCGACCTCGGCACGCTCGCCGAAGTCGAGCACGTACTGGCGCTGGCTGCCGAAGAACTGCGCGGCCTTGCCGATGAGGCACCGGTCGCAATCATTGCCGCGCGCCGAGACGCTTAAGCGGCGGTCGCCCGCGAGGCCGGCTTGCGCCGCGCTGGAACCACCGCGAGCGCAAAGCGCGCAGCGTTGGGCAGCAATGACGGCTTGATAAGGGAAGCCGGCATCACGCTCATATAGTGTTCGTGGCCGCGGATGCACGACGCCAGAAACGAACGCCACGTGACGTCGTCGAAGAGCGAGAATGCGCCTTCCGCGCCGAATCCGACTCCCTGCACGCGCTTTTTGTCTTCGCCGCGCGGGGCGAAGGTCGTAGCGATCCGCTTGACGGCCCGCACGTAACCGAGCGCCGTCGCTCCCCCCTGCAACGGTCGCCAGGCGAGTCCGCGCCGAATTCGCTCGTAAGCGACCCAATTGACGAAGAACGTCACGTGACGCGCTTCTTCCAAAAGAACCAGTTCAAAAATGTCCGTTAGTTCGGGGACGAACAATTGGATCTGCTTCGCCAGACCGAAGATTCCGAAGCCGAAGAATGAATCGATGCATTCTTCATAGCCGAAGTCGATGAAGTTCCGTTTGGTCGCAGGCGAACGCGAACCCGCCTTGTCCGCAACGTCGATATCGTACCGCTTGAGCATCTCGGCCAGCAGATTCGCATGCCGCGTCTCCTCGACGCCTTGCAATGCAAGGGCACGCTTGATGAGCGGATCGTCAACTTTGGCCGCGTACGCCGTCACCATGTAACCGGCGTTCCGCTCGGCCGCGAGCGCAACGCTCCAAAAGGGTATCGAACGAAGGCGGCCGATGGAGCGTTCGTCGAGTTGCGGCCAGGGAAGCTCCGCGGGTTCGAAGGCTCGATGCGTATCGATGAAGGTTTGACAGAAGAGGGTCTTGTGGGCTTGCGAGCCGTCGATCATGCTTCTCCATCTCGGAAGGCGTTGAGTAAATCCTTTAGTATCGATGCCGCAACGGTATTGACCGCAACGTTCGGCGTTGCGACGTTTGTCTTCCATATCGCAAATGCCGGTAAGTACGGGTATCAGCGCGACGAGCTTTACTTCATCAGTTGCGCACGGCACCTAGCGTGGGGTTACGTCGATCAGCCCCCGCTCATTGCGGTCGTGGCCAAAATCGTGCTTGCGATCCTCGGCGACTCCTTGTACGCCATTCGGCTTGTACCCGCAGTAGCCGCCGCGCTCACGGTCGCGCTGACCGGCCGCCTTGCGCGGCGCTTGGGCGGCGGTCTGTTCGCGATGGGCCTTGCGATGCTCGGGATTGCGCTCGCGCCCTTTTATCTCGCGGTCGGCAGCCTATTGACGATGAACGCGTTCGAGCCGCTGCTGTGGCTCGGGACAGCCTACCTGTTTTTACGGGCCGACGACGAAGATCGTCTGCCGTTGTGGCTGGGGCTGGGTATCGTGGCGGGGCTTGGGCTCGTCAACAAATACTCGATGTTCTTCTTTCTCGGGTCCTGTATCATCGGCATCGCGCTGACGCCGGCGCGTCGCTCGCTGCGACGCCCGGGATTTTCCATCGCGGCAGCGATCGCGTTCGCGATCGTGGCGCCGACGCTCGCGTGGCAGGGCCAGCACGAATGGCCGCAACTGCAGGTTTTGCGGGATGCCGCCGCGCGCAAGAACGTGGTGACCGGTCCGCTTGTATTCTATGGGCAGCAGTTGCTCATGATGGACCCGCTCTCGGCGCCGCTCTGGCTTGCCGGCCTGGCGGGCATGCTCTTCAGGGCTTCCGCCGTGCGGTTGCGCTGGTACGGCATTACGTACGTCGCCCTCTCGCTGATCTACGTGGCCTTGGATGCCAAGGTCTATTACCTGGCGCCCATCTATCCGGTGCTGTTCGCCGCCGGCGCACCGCTCATAACCGTTTGGTTCTCTCGCCTGCAGGGCGTGACGATTGCGTATGGAGCATTGCTGTTCGCCGGCGGCCTCGTGATTGCGCCCGAAGCGTTCCCCTTACTACCGTTGGATACGTTTCTTCGCTACCAACGCATCTTCGACGTGCGCGGCGTCAAGATGGAGCGGCATCCCGAAGGTAAGGTGCCGCAGCATTTCGCCGACCAACTGGGTTGGAACACGCTGGTCGCAACGCTCGCGCGCGCCTACGATAAGCTGCCGCCGGCGCAACGAAGGCAAGCCGTGATCCTCACGCATGATTACGGCCAGGCTTCCGCGGTCGACTTCTTCGGACCGCGTTACGGCTTGCCGCCTGCCATAAGCGGCCACAACAACTACTACCTCTGGGGAACGCACGGCGCGTCAGGAAACGTCGTGCTCTCGGTAGGCGAGCCCCGAGCAAAATTGCGCATGGAGTTCGGAAAGATTCGTCAGGTCGGACTCTATCACGACCCGTACGTGTTACCGGACTTCAACAATCTTCCGGTCTACCTCGGTACGCAGCCGATCGAACCCCTTGCGGTGTGGTGGCCGGCCGTCAAGCGTTATATTTAGCGCTCGCACGTCTCGCCCGCGTACGTCGCCCACACGCCGTTGTGTAAGCGCTCGAACCGGCGACGAAAGGCATGGGCGCCGAGCACCGCATAGCTCATCTTCACCGGCACGCGCACACCGCGCTGGGCGACGCTGCCGTCGAAAACCCATGTCGACCCCAGCCACCGTGGTGCGGTGCCGAGATACGCACCGCCCTCCGTTACGTTCGACCATGTTTTATTCGAGCGATTGAATCGGTATGTTTCGTCGATGTGGTAATCGCGCTCGCCGATGTGGAGCACGTTGTGTAGCATCAGCGTGCCATCGTTCTTTCGCGTGAAGGTATGCGTCGCGTCGGCGCCGCCGAACGTCCGGCATGACCACGCGCCGATCAGCGAAGAGGCCTTGTCGTCCGCCAGCCTCGCTGTGCGTGGTGCTTGCATGCCGAGCGCGACGCGCGCGGCCGCTGCGTGAGTGTGCGCCGGAGCCCTCGTCGGCGCTGCCGTCCGCGCCGCCGCGACGCGGTGCACGGGAACGGCGGTGCTACGCACAACGCCGATGGCAGGAACGAAGTGAGCTGCAACCGCCGGTAACCGCCGACACGCGAACGCGCCGTCGCCTTGCCAACCACTGCCTACGAGGGATTGATGTTCGCGCCGATATGCGTCGGGACCGAGCGATGTGTACACGATGCGAACGGGGCGCGCGACGTTCTGGACCGTTTGCGTGCCGGTGAAAACCCACTGCGCCGTCCGCCAGTCTTGCGCACCGAGTTGCATGACGTCGAAAAAGCGGTTCATCGGCGCGCTGAGTTCCCACGTTGCCGTGGCCGGATCGTAGCCGAACGTCTCATCGACGATGCCGCTCAGTCCGCGGGCGGTATGGACGGCGTTGCGTAGCGCGATCGTGTTTGGTCCGCCGCGCGCGTAAACTTCTCGGCTGGTGCTTCCCGGCACCGGTCCACGGCAGTCCCACGTGCCTTGCAAGCGCTGCGCAACGCGCGTAACGGTCGTGGCAGAATCGTGCGAGGCGTCGGAAATCCCGAAGGATGCCGTCGCCAAGGACAGGCCCAGAGCGAGCGTCAGCACAGATCGCATTAAACCGTCTTCGACGAACGTGACGCCGCCCTTGGCCGCGCCGTTTCCGACTTTCGGCGACGATCGACGTGATGCGGCGGGCTTCGCACGCCGGACATCCGAAAAGTTACGCGCGTGGAGCGCTACGATGTCCTCGTCATCGGTGGCGGAAATGCGGGCTGCGCCGCGGCGCTGGCGGCCGCGCGCCACGGCGCGCGCACCCTCCTCGTCGAGCGATACGGGTTTTTGGGCGGAACGGCGACGGCCGCCATGGTCGGTCCCTGGATGACGTTTCATTCAGGCACGGAGCGCATCGTGGGCGGAATCGCCCAAGAGATCGTCGAGCGGCTCGTCGCGCTCGGCGCCTCGCCCGGCCACATCGTCGACGCGTCCGATTACGTGGCGACGATCACTCCGTTCGATCCCGAAGTCCACAAAGCGCTGCTGTTCGAGATGATGCGCGACAGCGGCGTCCATCTGCTCCTGCACGCGTACTTTCTCGACGCGGTCAACGATGAGCCGGCGCACGCCGTACGGGGCGCACGGGTCGCGACCGTCGGCGGCGTGCGTGAATATCGAGCGACGATCACGATCGATGCATCGGCCGACGCGTACGTTGCGGCGGCCGCGGGTGTCGACGTACAGCGAGGCGATGCGCGGGGACGCGTGCAGCCGGCGAGTTTGATGTTTCGCCTCTCGCACGTCGATCTGGCCCAGACGGCACGGTACGTGCGCGACAATGCGAGCGAAATGCGGACGAGCGTGGCGCCCGCCGAGCGTGATGCCGCATCGCTGACGGCGGTCGCGGGACTGTATACGCTGTGGAATCGGGCGCGCGAACGCGGCGACGTCGACATTCCGCGGGAACTCGTATCGTTCTTCATCTCGCCCTATCCCGACGAAGTCACCGTCAACATGACGCGCGTGACGGGCATCGATCCGCTCGATCCCGACGATCTGACGCGCGCCGAGATCGAAGCGCGCGCGCAGGCGATGGCGCTGCTGCGGTTTTTTCGTCGTGACGTACCGGGCTTTACCAACGCGCGCATTGCGGCCACAGGCACGCAGATCGGGATTCGAGAGTCGCGACGGATCGTCGGCGTCTATACGTTGACGGCCGACGACGTCCTGAACGCGCGCACTTTCGACGACGCGATCGCGCGCAGCGCCTATCCAATCGACATTCACAATCCCGCGGGCGCCGGCACGACGACCTTTCGCTTGCCGCCGGGCGCAAGCTACGAGATTCCGTACCGCTGTCTTGTCCCGGCGCGTATCGATGGGTTGCTCGTCGCCGGACGCTGCATTTCGACGACGCACGAAGCGCTTGCATCGACGCGACTGACGCCGACCGTCATGACGCTCGGGCAGGCCGCCGGTACCGCGGCCGCGCAGTGCGCGAGCGCAAACGTCCCGCCCCGCGACATCGACGTGCCGACGCTGCGGACGACGTTGGAACGCGACGGCGTCGACCTCCGCCGCCCCACGGTCGCTTCCGCGTGAGCGAACCGCGCATCGAAATCGCCGACCTGGGGACGTGGGGCGCCGCCGCACTGCTGGCCGAGTACGATCCGCAGGGCGATGTGATTCGCGTCAACGCGCGCGTCGTTGAGCGCGTACGCACCGCCGGCGATGCGGCGCAAGCGGCGCAATTTCTGACGTGCGCGATCGCGCACGAACGTTACCACCGCGCGCATCCTGCCGCCAGCGAAGAAGAGGCGCAGCACCATGCAGTGACGGTGAGCGGGCTCGATCAGGAGCGGTTCCAAGCGCTTCTGCGTGCCTGCGCTCGCTCGACCAGCAACCCGTGAGTTCGCTCGTTGCCGGCGTTGACGGAGGGCAAAGCTCGACGCGCGCCGCGATCAGCGACGATACCGGTCGAATCCTCGGCCGCGGCACGGGCCCTCCAGCTGACCTCGTCGGTGAACCGCGCATCTCCGTTCGTCAGCGTGCGGCGATCGCGCTTGCGATCGGCGCTGCGAAGAACGCCGCCGCGCTTACCGACGACACGCGCTTAGCAGCCGCCGTCGTCGGTTTGACGGGGCACCACGGCGACCCGCTGAGCGCTCCGGAGCTGGTGCCGGCTGCCGATGCGGTCGCCATCGTGCACGATGCGGTCATCGCGCATGCGGGAGCCTTTGGCGGGGAGCCGGGAATCATCGTGCTTGCCGGAACCGGTAGCGTCGCGCTCGGCAATGCGGCGCGCGGCGAGGCCTACGTTCGTGCCGGCGGCTGGGGTTATTTTTTCGGCGATCGCGGCAGCGCGCTCGGCATCGCGCGTGAAGCGATCACCTGGGCGATGAGCGACGCCGATCGGGGTCGGACGTCGCAATTGGGAAACGCAGCCCTGCGCTTTTTCGGCGTCGGTAATCTCCACGAGATTCAGGATGCCTTCGCGTATGGCGAGATCACTCGGGCCGCGCTGGCTGCTTTTGCCGAACATGTGCTGGCCATGATGCCGCCCGAGTCGTCCTCCATACCGGCGCAGGCGCGGCAGCTGTGTACCGTTGCGGCGCGCAACCTGGCCGATTTGATTGACGCCGTCGACGGCAGGTTGCGCGCAACGCCGAGACGACAAGTCTCGTACGCCGGCGGCGTCTTCCGCCATGCCGGCTTGCTGCGCGAGGTTCGGCTCCTCGTCGAAAACGAGGCGCATATCCCGGCGGGGCAGCGCGCATTTTCCGACGCGGCCGTGTCAAAAAGTGCCGTCATGGTGGAGCCCGCAGGCGATCCGGTTGACGGAGCGCTTTTGCTGGCGCGCCGGTTGGCGCACGGCGAGGCCGTTGCGGGGTGGGCTCGCATTGGTTGAGCCGAACCCCATCCTCGAGCAATTGCGCGGCGGATTGATCGTTTCCGTGCAGGCCGAACCGGGTTCCGTCCTCGACGCGCCGGCAACGATCGCGCTGCTCGCGCAGTGCGCCGTCCGCAACGGCGCCGTCGGCGTGCGCATCGAAAGCGCCGCCAATATCGCGGCGGCGGCCGCCGCGGTGGACGTCCCGATCATCGGCATCGTCAAACGCCGCCATCTTGGTTCCGAACCGTACATTACGACGACGGTCGGCGAGATCGACGAAGTGGCGCAAGCGGGTGCGGCCATCGTTGCCTGCGACGCGACCTTGCGCCCGCGCGCCGGCGGACGGGATGCGGCCGCGCTGATCGCGCACGCTCACGGATGCGGCCTGCTTGCGATGGCGGACTGTTCGGAGTGGGCCGATGCCGACGGCGCCATTACCGCCGGAGCCGATATCGTCGCAACGACGTTGGCGGGCTATACCGCAGCGACGCACGGTCGTCCGCTACCGGCACTCGACCTCGTCGCCGCCATCGCGGGACGCCATCCGTTTACGGTCTGCGAAGGAGGCGTCGCCGATCCCCGGCACCTCCGCGCTGCTTTTGCGGCGGGCGCTAGCGCCGTCGTCGTCGGTACCGCAATCACAAACGTGGACGCGCTCGTGCGCCGGTTCGCCGCGGCTGCCCCCCGCACCGATCGCTGCAGCTTTAGTGCGGCTCGCAAAGGCGAGCCGCACTAAAGTCAAAGACGGGGACTTCGTGCTTTCGGTATAAAAAACGAGGGCGCTGCGGTCGATCGTCGCGTTTCGAAGGAGTATCCTTGGCACCGTCTCGGGCACAGCGGAAGATGAGTCTGGGGCCTGGCTTTTGGCCGGTCACGATCGGTTTGACGATCCTCAACGTGGTCATATCCTACGTGATTGCCGTCTTTCCGTTCGAGCAACTCGTTCCGATCGTGGGCGCGCCCGCCGACCAGATCGATACGCTGTTTCGGTTCATGAGCGTCATCGGCAACGCGATCTTCGTGTATGTGCTCGGCTACTTGGTGTACTTCGCGATCGTCTGGCGTTGGCGTCCGAGCGACGGTCCCGATGCAATCGGCGTCCAGATCCACGACCACCCCAAACTCGAGTTCTGGTGGACCGCGGTACCGGCGATCATCGTCGCCATCATCGGCATCTTCTCGGTGCGCATCTGGGCCGGCATGCAGAACACGCCGGGCGACGTTTTGACGATGGAAGCCATCGGACATCAGTTCAAGTTCGAGTTTCGCTATCCGAAGATGAAGAATTCGGTGTACGACTCGATGCACGTCCCGGTCGACACGCCGGTCACGCTGAACGTCACGTCGGCCGACGTCCTGCACTCGTTTTGGTCGCCGTCGCTGCGCATCAAAGCGGACATGGTTCCGGGACTCGTTCAGACGTTGCGCTTCACCCCCGAGCACATCGGCAAGTACGCGATCATCTGCACGGAGTTCTGCGGCACGCAGCACGCCAACATGGCGGCCGCCCTGTACGTCGACTCGCAACAAGCGTTCGGCGCGTGGCTTTCCTCTCAGGCGCGCCAACAGGGACAGGCCAGTGCTCCGGTCGCGCTTGGTTCCGGGCAAGCGTCCGCGGGTCAAGCCCTATTCGGCCAAAAGTGCTCGACGTGCCACAGCATCGGACCGTTCAATCAGAAGATTGTCGGCCCCGGGCTCGGCCATATCTTCAACGATGCGGTGCATCCGGCGCTGGTCACCGGCGAAAAAGCGAGCCCGGCGGCGATCTCCCACATCCTCATCAGCGGTTATCAGGGCCCGATCGGCGTCATGCCGAACCGCCAGGCCAATGCCCTGAGCAATCAAGACATTGCGAATCTCGTCGCCTATCTCGCGAGCCTGAGCCAGAAGAAATAGCGATGAGCAGATTCATTCAAATGGAGCACGCATGGCAGTAGCCGCTCACGCCGGCTTTATCGGCGGCGACACGCACGATCACATCCATCCCGAGCCGCAGGGCTTCATCCGGAAGTTCGTCTTCTCACTGGATGCCAAGGTCATCGGCATCCAGTACATGGTCACGGCGTTTCTGTTCTTCTTGATCTCCGGACTACTCGCCGAGGTCGTGCGAACGCAACTGCTGGTGCCCCAGGGAGCGATTCTCTCGAACGACACGTACAACGGCGTCTATTCGCTGCACGGCTCCTCGATGGTATGGATGGTCATCATCCCGCTGATGACGGGCGCCTTCGGGAATTTCGTGATGCCGCTGCAGATCGGCGCACGCGATGTCGCCTTCCCATGGCTCAATCTCTTGAGCTTCTGGCTCTTTCCCGTGTCGGCCGTCATCTTGTTCTCGTCGTTTCTGATCGGGGCGCCCGACGCCGGCTGGACCGAATATCCGCCCATCTCCGTGCAGGGCCCGGCGGGCACGTCGCTGTGGTGCATCGCGATCTTTTTGATCGGCATCAGCTCGACGATGACGGGGCTGAACTTCATGGTCACGATCGTCAAGATGCGCGCTCCCGGCATGACGTTCACGCGCATGCCGCTGTTCGTGTGGGCCTCGCTTGCGACCGCGTTGCTCAACATGGTCGCGACCGCCGCCCTCTCGGCCGCGACGGCCGCGCTGTTCATGGAGCGGCAGTTCAACGTCCCGTTCTACGACCCGACGCGCGGCGGTAGTCCGCTGCTCTGGCAGCATATGTTCTGGTTCTACTCGCACCCGGCCGTCTATATCATGATCCTGCCGGGCTTTGGGATCGTCTCCGAAGTGTTCCCGACCTTCGCGCGCAAGCCGATCTTCGGCTACAAGATGATCGCGTTTTCGTCGATTGCGATCGCGCTGCTCGGCTTCATGGTGTGGGCGCACCACATGTTCACTTCCGGCATGGCGCCGTGGCTGGCGCTACCGTTCATGATCCTCACGATGGTGATCGCCGTCCCGACCGGGATCAAAATATTTTCGTGGCTGGCCACGTTGTGGGGCGGCAAGATCCATTTCCACCCGGCGATGCTGTTTTCGCTGGGCTTCATCGCGACGTTCACCTTCGGCGGAATCACCGGCGTGTTTCTCAGCTCGGTGCCGTTCGACTACGATGCGCACGGGACGTACTTCATCGTCGCCCACATTCACTACGTGCTCTTCGGCGGATCGGTCTTCGCGCTCTATTCGGGCCTATATTACTGGTGGCCGAAGATCACCGGGCGCATGATGAGCAACAAGCTCGGCGTCTGGCACTTCTGGTTGACATTCGTCGCGTTCAACGCCACCTTCTTGCCGATGCACCTGCTCGGACTGTGGGGCATGCCGCGCCGCGTCGCGCAGTACCGTCCGGAATTTCAGTTCTGGAACGACGTCGCCACGATCAGTTCGTACGTGCTGGCCGCCTCGACGCTCATCATCATCTACAACATGCTGCAGAGCTTGCTGCGCGGCCGACGCGCGCCGGCCAATCCTTGGAACGCGCGGACGCTCGAATGGATGACGACGTCACCTCCGCCCTACTACAACTTCCGCACGATCCCGGCCGTGCTCAAGAACCCGTATAATTTCGGTGAGCCGCTGCCGTACATCGGTCTCGACGAACAAGAGTCAGGCGATGGCACGCATCCGCCGGCCGGCAGTTCTCCGCTGCCCGCGCACGCGTAAGCAGTCGACCACAGCATGGCCACCGCCAGTTCGTTCAACGCAACCCATGAAGCCATTACCGTACGCTACAACAGCGTTGACCGTGCTTATGCGGAGCAGCGCGACATCCGTTTGCTCGGATTCGTGCTGTTCCTGATCTCGGACGTCGTCATCTTCTCGGCGTTCATCTTCGCGTATATCTACTTGCGCAACTCGGTGCCGAACTGGCCGCCCATCACCAAAGGGGGCCATCAGCTGCCGCGCTTCGACGTCGCCTATGCCGCCATCAATTCGACGATCTTGTTCGGTTCGGGAGCCACGATGCACTCTGCCATGGAGAGTTGGAAGCGGCTCGACAAGCCGGCGTTCAACCTCTGGCTGTTGGCGACGATCGTGCTCGGCATCGCGTTCCTCGGCGGCCAAGCCTACGAGTACCACAGCGCCCAAGTGACGTGGCCCGGTTCCACGATGGGCGCCAGCTTCTTCACGTTGACGGGCCTCCACGGCTTTCACGTCTTCATCGGCATCGTGTACCTGTGCGTGCTGTACCTGCAAGCCAATCGCGGCGTGTATACCGGTTCAAAGTATTTCGGGCTCACGGCTGGAACGCTCTACTGGCACTTCGTCGACGTCATCTGGGTCGCACTTTTCTTTCTCTTCTATCTCTGGTAAAGGCGGAACATTGGAAGGCGCAACCGGCGTAGCCGCCTCAATCGAAAAATCGATTGCCTTCGTGTTCGCAGTCGTCGTCGGCGGCACGACCTCGTTTCAGTTGGCGAAAGACTGGAAGTCGACCGGCCTCGACAATCAAGTTACTAAACTGCTGCTCGGGCTCATGGCCTTCGGCTGCATCCTCGTGATCCTCGCCGCCGTCGGCGTTCTGGGAGGCGTCTAGCACACGATATGCACGACATCTACGACGACCGCGGCGTCCCCGTCTCGTCCGGCATCCCGCCGCTGGTCGTAGGCGCGGCCATTCTCGGCGTCATCGTCATTGTGACGATGTTGACGCTTGTTTTCACGAGCAGCGCCTTCGGCCACGCGTGGCCGGCTGCGACCTCAACGCAGCTGAAACTGTCGTAGAGCAGTGGCACTTCTGCTGACGCACATCCCGGCTGCCGAGGACGACGATGCGATCGCACGTTTTTCTCAGGCGAACCCCGGCTGGCGTGTCGAGTACACCGCAGCGGGGGTGCTGTCTTTAAGTCCGACGTTTTCCGACAGCGGCCCCCGCGATGCGGAAGCCGCCGGGCAGCTGCGTGACTTCGCGAAAAAAGTGGGCGGAAAGGTCTTCGGTTCTTCGACCGGATTTCGCATTCCGGGTGCCGGTTTGAAATCTCCGGATGCGGCGTGGATCAGCGCCGAGCATCTCGGGCGCCTGACACGGGCCGAGATGCAGAAGTTTTGGACGGTCTGTCCCGACGTCGTCATCGAAATACTATCTGAAACCGACAGCTGGAGCGAGCTGCAAGCAAAGCTGCGAGAGTATCGCCAAAGCGGCGCGATCTACGCGCTCAGTATCGATCCGTATCGTCGCGATACGTATGAACTCGGCGAGAAGCCGGCCGCCCTGCAGTTGGACATCGACGCCATCATCGACGCCTGAAGAGCGCCGTTGGGTTAGATAAGCGAGCTGGACTTTGTTCGCAGCGCGCCCGGAAACGACGATGGTGAAGACTACGCCGTAAGTACGGTTCGTGAGTCACTCGGTGAATCGGATGCCGGCTTTTTGCACCTCTTGATACGGTAACAGCCACACGAGCGAATTGAGCGACGCGGCGAGGTAGAAACGACCGCTCTCCGGATCGAGCAACCAGATCCAGCCGGTATCGAGCGCTAGCCGGCGACCGATGATCTCCAGCACGCGATCGAGTGCATCGCTCGAGCCGAGCGTGGTAGCAATCGCTTCGAAAAGCGCGAGATCAGGGTCGGCCGACGCGGCTCCCGTCAGCCGCGGCGCATGATGCCGATCCCGGCCGGCGCGAGCGATTCCGGCATGACGCCGGTTGAGCGGCCGTCGATGCGATGGATGCCGCCGTAATAACTGAACTCGACGAGCGCCGACCGCACGCTGTCGGGCAACGGCACGGCTCCGAGCGTCGGCCATTCGGCGACCGTGCGTCGCTCCTCGTTCAGCACGGCGACGTAACCATTCGAGTCGCCCTGTGTGTCGCGATCGGGCTTGCGATAGCGGACGTAGCCGTCGACGATGAAAATCGGCGAGAATGTCTGCAGGAGCGCGCGCAGCGGTGCGACCAGCACGGCGACCGCATACATCAAAAACGCAAGTGCCGCAAGGCCGAAGATCGGCGCGATGACGATGGCCGATTCCCAGCGCGTCATCTTCGCTCCACCGGGAAGTTGAAAGAAGATGAGGCCGGCGGTAAGGCCGCCGAAAACGGCAAAACAGATGATGGGCTCGATCGCAATCAGCAGACGACCAAGTAATCCATTGAGGACGACACGCCGCTCGGCGCGCGTCCATGGGCGACGCACGAGCGACTCGGCGCAGGCGCATACGCTTTTCGCCATTTCGTCGGGTTCTGCGCGCACGGTGGCCCTCCTCGGCTGGCTGATGCTCGCCATGCTGCTCGCGCCGTGCCGGATTTCGGCGCATGAAGCGTCGTTGCACGGGTTGCTGCTCGCAGTATTACCCAGCCGCGGCGAAGTCGTCGTGCGCTACGATTCGTTTGCGGCCCACGCGGCGGGAAGCGCGACGTTCCGTGTTGAGCCCGCTTCGGCACTGCGCGGGCTCGCGTTCGGTAGAAGCATCGTTGCCACGGCCGACCTCGACTCGAAACCGTGGACGTTACGCGACATTCGAGCAATTGTCGCTTCACGAGCTACTTCAAGCGGAGCTGCCGGGTCGACCAGCACCTTTGCCGGCGTCTTACGCAACGTGCACCATGTCAACGTCGGCGAATACGCGCCCGACGCAACGTTTCTGGATCAGCGGGGCCAGTCGTTCTCGCTGCACGATTTACGCGGGAAGACGGTCGTGCTCGCCTTCATCTACACGCGATGCCGCGACGCCCGCGAGTGTCCCCTCGTGTCGTCGAAATTCTTACGACTTCAAGAACGATTCCGCGGCCAATCGGTGCACTTACTCGAAGTGACGCTCGATCCGTCGTACGATACGCCGCCCGTCCTCGCGCGCTATGGGAGGACGTTCGGTGCGCGGCCCGCGCGCTGGTCACTTGCCACGGGCGACCCCGACAAAGTCCTCGACTTCGCGGCCGGATTCGACGTGACGGCGTTTCCCGATGAGCGGGTCGGCTTGATCCATCCCGAGCGCACGGCCGTGATCGATCAGTACGGCACGATCCGCGAATTGATCGACGAAAACTCATGGTCGCCCGACGAACTCGTCGCCGCAGTCGACCACGATCGCCGTCTCGCCGCCAATCCGCTGCAGCGCCTCGATCTGTGGCTTTCGTCCGCGGCCGTGGCCGTCTGCGGCAACTCGGTCGCCGGTTTCTCAGGATTCACCGACCTGCTGACCGTCATCGCCATCGTTGCGTTTTTTGCATTCCTGTTCTGGCGCGTCGGGCGCGCCATCGCCCGCGGCGCCACCTAAACGGAAGACGGCAACTCGCTTTCACCTTTCGCGCCGTAGTGAAGTGAACGCTCAATGTATCGTTATATCGCCGCTCGTGGTCGCGACGTCGAGCGACGGTGCACCGGTGAGCGTCGTCGGCAGTCTGGCGACATTGCGTACGTCGCCTGAACGCGTCGTCGCGTGGAGCACGCCGCGGAAACCGCGGGGTACGCTTACGTCGATGTTACCGCTGGTGCTTTGCAGCGCAAGTGACGTCCCGGACCACGTCGGGGCGATGGTAACGCGTTGATCGCCGCTGCTCGAGGTTAACGACAGCGAGGCGCCGATATCCCGTGCGCGCACGTCGCCGCTACGCGTTTGCGCGCATAAGGCCGCCGTTGCGCCGTTCACGACAACGTTACCCGACGAAGTCATCACGGTGACGGGAACACGCGCGCGATCGACGAGCACGCCGCCGCTCTGCGCTCGGATGCCAAGCGGAGCGCTCGGATTCGAGACGCTGACGTTTCCCGAGCTTGATACGACGTCGAGCGCGGAGACCCGCGGAACGTGCAGCGTAAAGCGACCGCCTACGATGTGCGTGAATGCGCCGGCCGGTTTGTCGATGGAGACGATGGTGCGCCCGTCCGATGCACGCCGCGTCACGGTCACGCCGTCGAGCCCTCGGCGACTCCATCCGCGCACGGTGCCATGCACGCGTAACGCACTGTCGGAATCCGGCACGAGCGTTAGATCGAACGATGACGTGCGTACCTCGAGCCGCGTACCGGACCCGAGGCGGAACGTCGCGTCAACGACGCGCGAAAACGGCGAGAACCCAAACCAACCTGCGCTCGACGGATATCCGACCGTCGCGACCGCCGTTGCAACGAGCGCAGTAAGTGCGGTGAGATGAGCCGAACGCTTCACGAATTCAGTGGACGATGATATTGCCACTGCTCGACGTAAGATCGACTGGAGTTGCGCCGGCAAGCGTCGCGCGAAGGTTAGCAACGTTGCGCACGTCGCCGGATGCGGTCACCGCGTGGAGGGCGCCGTGGAAGCCGCGGGGCAAGCCGAGATCGATGTCACCGCTTGAGCTGTGCATTGCAAGCGAAGAACCCGACCAGTTAGAGGCGAGTGAGGCAGTGAGATCGCCGCTGGTCGACGTCGACGATAACGAGCCGCCGAGATCGTTCACATGCACGTCGCCGCTGTTCGTTTGGGTCTGTACGACGCCGGCGGCTTGGCGTACGATGACGTCTCCCGACGAGGTTCTGATCGACAAGGCGGCTCGCGTGCGGTCGATGGTAACGTCACCGCTTGAGGTCTGCACGTCCAGGGGAGCGCTCTGATCGGCGGCGGCCACGTCACCGGAAGTCGTCACGACGCTCAGTGCTGCGACCGGCGGGACCTCGATCGTAAAGTGCGCGTCGAAGAAGTGCAGGAAGCCGAGATGCAGCACGTCACCAACGCCGTTCTCGGGCGCTTCGATTGAGAGAATTCGGCGATTGCCCGACTGCTGCATCGTCACGCGAATAGCGTCGACCAGAGCGCGGCTCGACCCGCGTATCGTACCGCGAAAGCGGAGTGCCGTGCCGGAACCGCGGACAAGCGAGACGTCAAAGGACGAGGCATGGATTTCAAGCGGCGCGTTGGGCGCCAGCTCGAACGACCGGTCGACGGTCCGCGAGTATCGGGTCAGTCCGCCGGACCAGCCGGTGCCCGAAACGCCGGTTGCCGACCGCCCGGTATGCGACCAACCGCCCGAGGATGCCGATGCGAGCGCTGCGACGACGAGCGACAGGAAAACGATCAGAGCGATCTCGCGCTTCATGATCGCGTTACGGCCCAGAGGGCGGAATGTTTCCGGCCGCGCTACGTTCCTTCGCCCGTGAAGCCAGCAGCGACGATGCAAAGACCGCCACGACTGCGAGCGCCGCGAACGTCCAATAAGCAAATCGATAACCGCCGACGTCGTCGATCCGCCCGCCCACGGCACCGCCGGCCAGCGACCCGCCGACGATCTGGCCGATGATCAAGAACACGCTGAGCAGCCCGACCGCCGTGCCACGCATCGTCGAGGCGACCTCGTTCGTGATGATGTAGCGGGTCGGCGCGCCCAGAAGCGCACCGAAGCCAATACCCGCGATTGCGATGCTCGCGACTGCAAGCCACAATGTCTGCAACGTAGCCGCGAATAGTCCGAGGCCAAGCGCCGTCAGCGCGGCGCCGCTCGCAAGCACCGCGCGACTGCCGACCGCGTCGAGGGCCCTTCCCGCCAGGGGAATGACCGCGACGAACATCAGCGCGCCGATCGCCGCGATGCCGCCCGCGCCGATCGGCGTAAGCCGATCCGCGGCAACGAGCGCGGCGGGAATGAAGAAAAGCGCACCTTCGAGCAAACCGATCAGCACTTCGAGGCTGTAGGTGACGACGAGTTGGCGTGTCGCGAAGAGTTGAGGCGCGATGATCGGTGCAGACGCGCGGCGTTCGATCGGAATGAGGAGGCAGAACGCGCCGAGCGCAATGCCCAGTCCACCGATCGTCAGACCGTTGCCCACTGCGGCCGTACGCGCGTCAAGGCGCGTGAGCCCGACCATCACGCCGAGGAGTCCGAGGGCAAGCGTACCGATGCCGGCGGTATCGAGTGGTCCCCGCGCATGGGATGCGAGCGTCGGCACGTGCCGCTGTGCCAGAACGATCACGATCAGCGCCAGTGGGACGTTGGCCGCGAAGATCCAGTGCCATGAGAAAAAGTGCGTCACGATGCCGCCGACGTTGGGGCCGATGATCGCGGCGAGTCCCCACACGGCGCCGAGCAGGCCGAGCGCGGAGCCGCGCCGTTCGCTCGGCACGCGATCGGCAATCGCGGCGGTTGCAACGGGAAATATCCCGCCCGCGCCGGCAGCTTGGATGACGCGCGCGAGCAAAAATACGGCGAAGTTCGGCGCGGCGATTGCAAGAAGACTGCCTACGCCGAAAAGCGCCACGCAGACCGTATACACCGGGCGCCGTCCCAGCGCGTCGGAGAGTTTGGAGGCGATCGGAATGCTGACGACGTTGGCAAACAAATAGAGCGTGAACGTCCATGCGACCGCGCGCGGCGTGATATCGAAAGCATGCGCGATCGCGGGTAACGCAGGCGACAGCACGCCGAGATCGAGGGCGCCCGCGAACACGCCGAGGCCGAGCGTCAGCAAGAGCAGTCCGTGCGCGCGATCGAAGCGGTGCCCCGCGACGCTCGTCCCCGCGGAAGCCGCCGACGCTTGGGCGGTGGTCGTCACCCGATGACGCGGTCCAGCACCATCGCGGCGCACATGAGCGCGAGGTACAGGAGTGAATATTTGAACAGCACGCGCGCCAGCGGCTTCGTGGGGCCGACCAGCATGCGCCACGCATCCCACACGAACACGCCGCCAAGAATGGCCGCCGGCACGAAATACCACAGCCCCATCACGTGCAACGGCGTTAGCGCGAGCGACACGGCCACGAGCACGAGCGTGTAGACGAAGATCTCCCGCTTGGTTCGTAACGTGCCGCGCACGTTCGGCAACATCGGGACGTTCGCGCGGTGATAGTCCGTGTTCGCCATCAGCGCGAGAGCCCAGAAGTGCGGCGGCGTCCAGAGGAAGATCAAGGCGAACAGTCCGAGCGCAGGCGTTCCGACGGTATGCGTAACGGCGGCCCAGCCGACCAGCGGGGGCACGGCGCCGGCCGCTCCACCGATAACGATGTTGAGCGTCGTCGTGCGCTTGAGCCACAACGTGTAGAACAGCACGTAGTAGGCGTTGCCTGCGAGCGACAGCCATGCCGCGAGCGGGTTTGCGAATGCGTAGAGCAAGCCGAACGACAGCACGCCGAGAGCGGCAGCGAAGACAAGTCCGGCGTGCGGGGAAATGCGGCCCGCTGCGACGGGGCGCGTTCGGGTGCGAATCATGATTGCGTCGATGTCACGATCGATCACGCAGTTGAAGGCACCGGCGGAACCCGCAGCGAGCGCACCCCCAACCAACGTGGCCAGCGTCAATCCGAGCGGCGGCAGTCCATGCGCCGCCATCATCATCGCTGCAAACGTCGTGACCAGCAGCAAGACGATGATCCGCGGCTTGGTCAGTTCGAAGTAATCGTTGAGTGATCCGCGCCAGCCGGCCGGCTGAGCGGGTGCGAAACCCTCGAGTCGCGAGAGCGTCGAATTCACGCGTTTGATGCTATCCCACGCACCGCAAGCGCACTCTTACGCGCGGGTTCGGTCGCACGCTGTGGTTCCAAGGTCGACAGCATTGCGGCGACAACGAAGCACAAGAAGACGATGACGGCGTTGGCCGCATGCACTTCGCGCATGTCGGTCGGCAAACGTAACACGACGTTCCCGATGCCGAGCGCAATCTGCACGGCCACGAGCGCAAGACCCGTTCCAGCAGCGACGTTCGTCCGGGCGGAGCCATGCTGTCGCGCGACCGCGACGGCGGCGAGCGCAACCAGTGTGAACGCGCCGGCAAACGCACGATGCAACATTTGGACAAACTGCGCCGCGGTCGTTCCCCATAACGTCCCATCGCACGCCGGCACGCTCGTGCATGCCAAGCCTGCGTAACTCGAACTGACGTATGCGCCGATGCACATCGTCGCGAACGCGAACGCGGCGGCGAAGGCCAGCGCAGGCGTAACGCTGCTCCGAACGCGCGGCCGCAATGCCGGCATGGCGTCGGGCACGGGAGCGACGATCGAAAGCACGGCAAGCGACGTCAATGTTGCAAGCAGGGCCATGCCCATCGCCCAATGCAGCATGACCGAGATCGGACTATTGGCCAGGAGCACCGTCGCACCGCCGAGCCCGATCTGAGCGACGAACACGGCAACGAGCGCCGCGAGCGCCGGCGTCAAGCCCGCGATGCGTGCGCGCTCGCGGATGCCGGTGACGATCACGCCCAGCACCACGAACCCTTCCACGAAAGCGACCAGCCGGTGCGACCACTCCAGAACGACGCCGCCCGCGAGCGCCGGCACCAAGTGACCGTGGCAAAGCGGCCAATCGGGACACGTGAGGCCGGCGTCGTTGATTCGAACCCAGCTTCCCAACACCGCGATCGCAAACGCCAATGCAGCGCTTGTGATTGCGAATCCACGAAAGAGCTTCACGGTCACCCTCAGTGTAAAAGCAGCCGCACCGGCGGACAACGACTTTGGAGCCTCGTTTCGGCGCTTTACCCGAAGAGCGGCATCAATCGCTTGATTTGCGAGGCCATGGAGCACGCTTCGCGAAGCGCTGCACTCAATGAGGACGCTCGTGGCGCTGGGCGTTTTGCTCCTAGCGCTGTGCGGCTGCCGCGAAGTTCGCGTAAAAAGCTATGCGCACGGTACGACGGCAGTATCGGGCGGCAACCGCATCGCGGTGGTGCGTAACCGGCACGAACTCGAGGAATTCGGTATTCGAGCGCCGGTGCGTTTCAATCACGAGTTCGGCGTGCTGCTGTTGCTCGGACCGCACGAGGAAACGGGCTGGCGTCAAACGATCGAATCGATTCGAGCGAACGACGATCGCGTTCGCATCGTTGCCTTCGAGCGGGCGCCTGCCGATGGCGGCGAACCGGCCGAGCCCTACCATACGTATACGCTTTGGATCGTTCCCAACTCGGTATATCGCATCGGATCGGTCCTCGATGTCGTTACCCCCGAGGGCGATCCATTGGCCTCGACGATCCTCAGATAACGCCGATAACCGCCAAAGCCGCTCGGCGAGGCCGGCATCACAACGAGGACACCTTTGAACGTTGACACCCTGGCGTCGATCGGCGCCGAAATCACACGCTTGGGCGTAGTCCTGGAGCCGAACGGCGATCCCAAGGAAGCCGAGGGCGTCCTCAATCCGGCGACGACGCGCACGCGTGACGGCAAGCTGCTCGTGTACCCGCGCAGCGTGGCCCGCGGCAACATCTCGCGCGTCGGCCTCGTCGAAGCAAGCGGCGCGCCGGAGAATCTCCGCTTTACGCGGGTGGGCTATGCCCTCGAACCGCAGGCTCCCTACGAAATTCGCACCGGTCCGGGCGGCTACGGCTGCGAGGACGCCCGCGTGACGTTCGTGCCGTTGCTCGATCGCTACGTGATGGCATACACGGCCTTCGGCCCGATCGGCCCGCGGATCGGCATTGCGCTCTCGCGCGACGGCTATGAGTGGGAGCGGCTGGGCGTGGCTGACTTTTCTGGCTTCGATTTGCCCGACGGCGACGATAAGGACGGCGCTTTCTTTCCCGAGCCCGTGCTCTCGCCGAACGGCGTCTGGAGCTTCGCGTTCTACCATCGTCCCATGCGCCACGTGGTGGCCATCGACGTCTGCGCCGCCGCTCCCATCGTGCTGGCCAAGCCGCCCGGCGAACGGGAGTGCACGCGGATTGCGTACGTCCCGGTCGACCCGGTGCTCGACGACCGCCGTAATCTGCTGCGGGTTACGGAGAGCGCGCTCGTGCTCGAACCCGGGCCGGACTGGGGCCTCATCAAGAACGGCGGCGGTACGCCGCCGGTGCGCATCGCCGAGGGCTGGCTCTCGTTCTACCACGGCGTCGACGTGCATGCGGCCAAAGACGGCCGGTGTTTGGGCATGCGGTACTGCGGCGGTTTGATCGTGCACGAGGCCGAGCGCCCGGATATCGTACGCTATCATTCGCCGACGCCGCTGTTGACGCCGCAGACGGTCGAAGAACGCTTCGGTACCGTCAATGAGGTGGTTTTTCCGACGGGCCTCGACGTGCGGCCCGAAGCGCCGGAGCGCGACTTCGACCTCTACTACGGCATGGCGGATTCCAAGATTGGGCGCGCCCGCGTTCGGTTGAACGCCGCCTAAGCGGGAACTAGGCGCCGACGCGTGCTGCGGTACTTCGCGATCGCAACCGTGCTCGTCGTTAGCTTCATCGTGGCCTTCACGGCGTTTCACCTCGGTGGCCCGCCGGCGAACGGACGTCCCCACTACGTCACGGCGACGGGCACGCCGGGGCCGCCACAGCATGAGCCCGATGTCGCGCGTACGCCGGAAGCGGTAACGGGCTTTGCGCCCTGGGCGCTGTCGGCGCTTCCGGAGTGCTTCACGCAAACGCGCGAAGTGCGCGGCTCTGCGACGTACGTGCGCGGCCGCCTGGACGCTGCGCTCGTCGAAATACCGGTCGGCAGCGAGGTACGCAGCGGCGACTGTACGGTCGTCCGTCGCCATCTCGGTCAGCTGGACGTCGCGCGTGGGTCCGACGTCGCGCTGATCGTCGCCGACGTCACGGCCTTTCTGACCGAGCGCGCCGATTCGCAATCGCCCCACGCCCGAACGCTGGTCGTGATGGTGCGCAGCGGAGCGGGCTTCGTACTGCGCCGTTATCGCACGAGCACCGACGCCGTCATCGTGCCGTGCTGCCGGTAAGGCGCTCAAGGGGCCGGAGCGCAACCGGGAGCACTTGCCGTGCGGTCGAACGGGTTCGATCTATGCAAGCGACGGAAGCCGATCGCAGTACACTAACGACGGCCGTCGAGCGGCGGCGCACGTTCGCGATCATCTCGCATCCCGACGCCGGCAAGACGACCCTAACCGAAAAGCTTCTCCTGTACGGGGGCGCGATCAATACCGCGGGCCAAGTGGCCGCCCGCCGGCGCGCGCGTCAAGCGACCTCGGACTGGATGGAACTCGAACGCGAACGCGGCATTTCGATCACGTCGACCGTGCTGCAGTTTCCGTACAAGGGCTGTACGCTGAACCTGCTCGATACGCCGGGACACCAAGATTTCGGCGAGGACACCTATCGCACGCTGCTTGCCGCCGATAGCGCCGTCATGCTGATCGACGCCGCCAAAGGCGTGGAGCCGCAAACGAAAAAATTGTTCGCCATCTGCCGTGCGCGGCGGATTCCGCTGTTCACGTTCATCAACAAGTTGGACCGCCCCAGCCGCGATCCGCTCGCGCTGCTCGACGAACTCGAAAAGGTGCTCGGTATCGCGGCGTATCCGATGGTCTGGCCGCTCGGCAACGGACCGAGCTTCCGCGGCGTCTACGATCGTCGTACGCACGACGTCCATCTCTTCGAACGGACGGAACACGGTGCCAAGCGTGCTCCCGTTCGGGTTACCGACATCGGCGATCCGCACTTCGCAACGCTGACCGACGAGACGACGTACCGCGAGTTTCGCGACGGGCTCGAACTGCTCGAGGGCGCGGGTGCAGCGTTCGAACGCGACGCGTTCCTGCGCGGCGATGCGACGCCGGTGTTCTTCGGAAGCGCCGTGACGAACTTCGGCGTCGAGCTGTTTTTGGATGCGTTCATCGACCTCGCCCCGCCGCCGCGCCCGCGCGCCGCGGCGCTGGACGGCACCGGCGAGACGCGCGATGTACCGCCGGCATCCGACGACTTCAGCGGCTTCGTCTTCAAGATCCAGGCCAACATGGACCCGCGCCATCGCGATCGCGTCGCGTTCCTGCGCGTGTGCAGCGGGCGCTTCGAACGCGACATGACGGTACGGAACATGCGCACCGGCAAAGACGTTCGCGTGACGCGGGCTATGAAACTGTTCGCGAGCGAGCGCGAAGTCGTCGATGAAGCATACGCGGGCGACGTCGTCGGCTTGGCCAATCCCGGCAGTTTTGCGATCGGCGATACGCTATGCGCCGGCACGCCGGTCACCTACGATCGCATTCCGTCGTTTGCGCCCGAGTATTTCGCAAGCGTGCGCAACGTCGATACGGGCGCCTATAAGTCGTTCGGAAAAGGCGTCGCGCAGCTGGCCGAAGAGGGCGCGATCCAAGTGTTCTATGCGCCGGGCTCAATGCGCAGCGAACCGATCTTCGCCGCCGTCGGCGAGTTGCAATTCGAAGTCGCCAAGTACCGTTTGGCCGCCGAATACAACGTGAAGACGGAATTCCTGCGGTTGCCGTTTTCGCTGGCGCGCCGAGTCGTGGCCGATGCCGCCGCAATTCAGGCTGCCACCTGGCCGTCCAATGCACGCTTGGTGGAAGACGCCGCCGGCGCGCCGGTCGCGCTGTTCGAGAGCGCCTGGAGCGTTCGGCTGGCCGAAGAGTGGAATCCGCTGCTGCGCTTCGAGCCGTTCGAAGCGAGCGCCCGGATCGCCGAGGCGGTGGGATGAGCCCGCGTTTTAATCGGCGGCTGTTCATCACCGCCTTCGTCATCATCGTTGCCCTCGTTGTGGTGGCGAACCTCATCGGTCACCGCGAGAACCGCTACGAGCGCATGGCCGACACGATAACGCATGCCCTCGCGCGCAACGACATGGCGCCCGTGCAGAAGGACTTCAACGCAGTCGATCGTCCCGAGCTGCAAGACCGCGAGCGCGTCGGCGCGCTATCGAACCTCGTTGTCTCGATGGGTGCCTTCAAAGGCAGCAAGGAAACGACGCCACGCGGTTCCGATCCGAATTACCATCAATTCGTTGAGACGTTCGCCAAAGGCACGCTCGCCGAGAAGTTCATGCTCGATCCCGACGGAAAGATTACGCGCTTCCACATCGGTCCGAGCGCCGGCGCGAACGCGGGCTCGTGATCTGGCAGGGAGCCATCACGTACGCCGACGTGGCGGCGGCGGCCGAGCGGCTGCGCGGCGTTGCGCATCGCACGCCGGTCGTAACGTCCCGCACGCTCGATGCGCGAACGGGCGTGTACGCCCATCTCAAATGCGAGAACCTGCAACGCATGGGCGCTTTCAAATTTCGCGGCGCATACAATCGCATCGTCCAGCTGGACCCGGCGGCGCGCTCGCGCGGCGTCGTCGCGTATTCGAGCGGCAACCATGCGCAAGGCGTTGCGCTGGCCGCGCGGATCGTCGGCGTATCGGCTGCGATCGTGATGCCGCACGATGCGCCGGCGACGAAGATTGCCGCAACGCGCGGGTACGGGGCTGAGGTGATCGGCTACGATAGGCGGACGATGAATCGCGGCGAGATCGCGGAGCGCATCGCAAGCGAACGCGGGGCGACGCTCGTTCCTCCCTACGATGATCCGGCGATCATCGCGGGGCAGGGCACCACGGCGCGCGAGCTGCTCGAAGACGTTCCCGCTCTCGATGCACTGCTCGTCCCGGTCGGGGGCGGTGGCTTGCTCGCCGGTTGTGCCGTCGCCGCGACGCACCTGCGCCCCGGCATCGAACTCTACGGCGTGGAACCGGCCGCGGGTGACGATTTCGCACAGTCGTTCGCGCGCGGCGAACGCGTGCAAATTCCCGTGCCCGACACGATCGCCGACGGACAGCAGACAACGGCGCCCGGAAGGCTGACCTTTCCGATCGTCAAGGAGTTATGCACCGGATTTCTCACCGTCAGCGACGACGCGATCCGCGGTGCAATGCGCTTCGCCTTCGAGCGGCTCAAACTCATCGTCGAGCCGAGCGGCGCATCGGCGCTGGCCGCGCTCCTAGACGATGCGCACCAGCTGCGCGGCCGGCGCGTCGGCGTCATTCTCAGCGGCGGAAACGTCGACGCTGCCCGTTACGCGGAGATCATTAGCGGCTAAACCGTGCTCGGGCTGCGCTAGAGCGCAGCCAGAGCACGGCGGAAAATGGCGCACAGCGATTCTTGATCGGCGGCTGAGAGGTTCGCGATTGCCGGAGGCGGTCGTTTGATCCGTTCGGTGATGCGGTCGCGCAGCATGATTCCGGCGCTCGTCATGACGAGCACCTTGATGCGGCGATCGTGGTCGGCGCTGCGGCGTTCGACCAGACCGCGCGACTCGAGTTTGTCGACCAGCGCGGTAACGTTGGATGCGTCGCAGCCAAGCAGCCCGGCGAGCGCGCTCATCGGTGAGGGCCGTTCATTGTCGAGTTGCTTGAGCGCCCACATTTGCTGCGGCGAAAGCTCGAAAGCGGCGGCAACCGTTTCCATGTACGGTTTGCTCGCCTTCATGACTTCGTAGAAAAGCTCCCAAGCTTCCGTACCGCAGGTGAGCGATTCGCCGACTTCAGAGCGGTTTGGAGCGGTCACAGAATCATTTTACCGGACAACTTTCCGCTGAGCAAGCTATTGACTACCCCTAAAGTTGATGATACAAACCAAATGCTTGAGCAGCTCAAGCTTCGAGCGGTCGTGATGGAGGGCGACGGAAGCGATGGCAGCGAACGCTCGCCCGGTGGACACCTGCGCAGGCGGGTCGGCCGAACCGCTCGATAGCGTCTTGGTCGACGCGGCCCGCGATGGCTCGAGTGAAGCGTTCGGCATTTTGGTCGATCGTTATCGCGCGCCCGTCGTCCGTCTGGCCTACCGCTTGACGCGCGACCGCGACGAAGCCAAGGACGTCGCCCAAGATGCGTTTCTCCGGGCCTATCGTCGCTTGGACGACTTTCGTCCCGAGCGCCCGTTTGCGCGGTGGTTGTTCGTCATCGCTCGGAACGCGTCGCTCGACGCCTTGCGTCGCCGTCAGCGTGCGGCACTCGCGCAACCTGAACCCGAGCGTCCGCCCGAGCCCGGCCCCGAAGACTTGGCACTGCGCAACGACGAGGCGGCGCGGGTTCATGCCGCGCTGGAAGCCCTGCCGCCGCACTACCGTAGCGTGCTGGAATTGTATTATTTATCGGGGCTACGCTATCGCGAGATCGGGCTCGTGCTCGCGATTCCGATCGGTACGGTCAAGACGTATCTGTCTCGCGCGAAACAGCGCTTACGCCGCGAACTCGACGAAAGCGACCGAAACCTGGCCGCTTAAGAGCGCTACTTCTTCGGAACTGGACTAGAAGCCGGGGTTACGGGCTTGGCTAAATCTGCGCAAGCGACGTACGTGCCGACATCGCCAAGCGATTTGTGGACGTTGACGGCGTAGCTCCCGGCCGTTAAATCGGGAAGCGAGGCCTTGACCGTCGACATCGACTTGCCGTCCACCACGTTGCTCAGCGGGTACGCGACGGAGCCGAGCTTGGCGCAGGTGCCGGTGTGAATGTGCACGGGCTGCGCGCCGGCGGGGGCGCCCGTGAGCGCAATCGTCACGGTCGTCGACCCCTTTGGGGCAACCGCAAGCGACACGGTTCCCGTTTCGCCGGAACCGTTTTCGGCCGAGAACTGGTAGCTGTGCAGCGGCATCGCCGGTTTCATCGCGTCCTGCGCGAGCACGGGGGTCGCGAGCAGCGCGGCGGCTGCGCACGAGATGGCAATGCGATGGACGTTCATGCCGCCCGCTTCCGGTGCTTGGACGATCGCGCCTGCAAAGCGGTATCGGCGCCGTTCAGCGGCGTCGTTTCGGCTTGCCGTGTTCGGGATGTCGGGGGCGAAACGGTAGACCCGGTACGAACGACCGATCGTGACGCAGACTGCGGTCAACGTCCTCGCAGCCGATCGGCGTAAACGCGGCGCAATCGTGCGGCCGTGCTTCATAGATGCCGCAATAGTGACGACCCGACGTTGCTCCCTTGAGGAACACGCAGCGGCTCGCGATATCGTCGGTCACCTTCTTGAGGTAACCGACGACGTAGCCGTCGGCCGAATCGCGTTGCACGACATATGACGCGAGGGCGTCCTCGTATGAGATGCCGAGGTGATCGGCGATGCGCTGCACGTCGTCTCGATTGACGAACGGCTCGTAGCCGCTGCAACATTCGGCGCAACCGGGCGGGCAGGCGACGTTATCGGGCATGTCGCGCACGTGCTTGCGCGCGAGGTCAATGACCGCGCCGATGGCCCGCACGAATTCCGGGTCGTCGTTGTACTTGTACGACCATTCCTTCTGGGTGACTTCGTTTGCGTTGTAGCGGTGCGTGGTCTTTTGATTGTAGGTGAGCGTGATGTGCTCTTCGGTGATCTCGATGTTCGCAACCGAGCGGATCGGCTCGATATCCATCAGTTCGAGGTGCGTCGGCTGCCGGGTGCGGCCCGTGAACGCACGCAGTTCGCGCAGCGCGGCGTGCGAGATCAGATCGATCGTCTCGTGCATGGCGCAGGAGTTCGCGTCGCTTCCGCACGGACCCCGCGACGTTGCACGCGAATCCTCCGTTTACAGCGATGTACGCTACAGTTCACTAGCCGCCATAAGGAGCGCCATGTTGAGTTTTCGCCGCCTTGCCGCCGTCGCGATCGTCGCGGCCTGCATTGTGCCTAGTTCCGCCGGAGCGGCCCCGGGCGACGGATTGCGCTCCAAAATCGTCTCCGCATTCGACCGGGTGCATTCCTATAAGCTTACGGTCCTGGGCTCGGTCCGCTCGCTCGGCGTGTTCGTAAAACCCAACAAATATCAGATGACGACGATGTTCCAAGGTAAGCCGATCAAAACGATCCTCATTGGGCAGAATTATTGGACGTATTCGGGCGGCAAATGGCAGAAGTCGGGAACGGCCTCGAACAACCTCGACGTCGACATCGCCGGGCTGTTACGGAACGCGAAAAGCAACCCCGGTGCACCATTTGTGGCGCAGCCCGACCAGATCCAGGACGGCAAAAAGGTCGGCACGTTCGCGTACACGTTCAAGAACGGCACGCAGGAGGCGTGCAACTACGACAAGGCGACGTATCGCGTCACGCGCTGTAAGGCCGAGGAGCTGACGCTGCTCTACTCGGACTACAACAACCCGCACAATACGGTAGCGAGCCCCCACTAAGTTGGACGGCGCGTCACGGGGCGCGCGAAGGCGCGTCCAGGGCGAGCGCCGTCATCATTTCCACGCCGGTTGCCAGTGCCGCTTCGTCGATGTCGAACTTTCCATGATGGTGCGGGTAGCTCGTCCGTTCGTCGCTGCTCGACCCAAGCATGAAGTAACACGCCGGCACGCGCTCGGCAAAAAACGAGAAGTCCTCGGCCCCCATGTGCCGCTCCGCCGAGACGACCCGCGTTGCGCCGAGCGTGCGCTCGGCGAGTGAGCGAACGTATTGGGTTTGGCTTGCATCGTTCGCCGTGACCGGGTAGCGCCATAGATAGTCGAACGTATACGTTGCGCCCGAAGCATCGCAGACGCCGCGCAGCACCCGCTCGATGCGCTCTGCCATCTTCTCACGAACGGTGTGATCGAACGCGCGCACGGTACCGAGCAGAGATACCGAGGATGGGATCACGTTGTGCGTGGTTCCGCCGTGCACCGCACCGATCGTGACGACTGCCGGTTCCACCGGGTCGACCTGTCGGCTGACGATCTTCTGCACGCTGGTGATGAACTCGGCGGCAACGAGAATCGGATCCACCGAAAGGTGCGGCGCGGCTCCGTGCCCGCCGTGGCCTGCGATGCATATCTCGATCGAATCGCTCGATGCGTAGAACGGGCCTTCGCGAAAGGCGAGCACTCCGGTCGGCAACTGTGAATACAGATGCAGACCGTACGCGCATTCGATGCCGAACCGTTCGAGCATGCCGGCGTCGACCATCGCTTTTGCTCCGCCGCGTCCTTCCTCAGCCGGTTGAAAGCAAAAGATGACGGTGCCGGCCAGTTCGCTGCGGCGTTCCGCGACGAGCCTCGCAGCGCCCAGCAACATCGCGACGTGACCGTCGTGGCCGCATGCGTGCATCTTGCCGGGTACGCGCGACGCATAGGCGTGGTCGTTCTCTTCTGGCAGCGGGAGTGCGTCCATGTCGGCGCGCAGCATGATCGTCTTACCGGCTCGCTCGCCGCGCGCGACGCCGACAACGCCCGTAACGCCGATGCCTTCGTGCACCTCGAACCCATACGTGCGTAAGCGCTCCGCGACGATGCCGGCGGTGCGCACTTCTTCGAAGCCGAGTTCGGGATGCGCGTGCAATTGGCGACGAGTCGCAATCACCTCGTCGAGCAGGTCGCGCGGCAAGAGGGTCGTCATGCGCCGCGCGTTCGACGCACCGCCTGCACTCCTCCCGTTGCAGCGAGGCAGCAGGGAGTCGCTTGGTACCGCGCAAGGTCAGCGCATGAAGACGATCGGCGTCGACCTCGGCGGCTCTCACGTCCTCGCGACATTGGTCGAGGACGACGGCACGATCAGCGAACGCTCGGAACGTGACATCGTCGACCACGGTTTCGATGCCGGTGTCGCGACGATTGCCGCCGCCATCGATGACGTGCTTGGGCGCACGAAGGAAAAAAGCGTCTCGGGCATCGGCCTCGGCTCGCCGGGCAACATCGATTTACAGACGGGAAGCATCATCTACTCGCCCAACTTCGGCTGGCGCGACGTGCCGTTGGGTGAGCGGCTGCGCGAGCACTTCACGTTGCCGATTTTCATCGCTAACGATGCACGCTGCGCGACCCTGGGTGAACATACGTACGGCACGGGCCGCAACAAACCGAACTTCGTGTTGTTGACCTTGGGCACGGGCATCGGCGGCGGCATCGTTGCCGAAGGTAAGCTGCTGATCGGCAGCGGCGCAGGAGCAGGCGAAATCGGTCACCACCAAGTCCGCGGCGGCGACGGGTTCTACTGCAACTGCGGAAAAATCGGGTGTTTCGAAGCGCAGGCCTCCGGCACCGGGTTGATCCGTCATGCGCTCGCCATCGCCGCTTCGTTCCCGCGCAGTGAGCTGGTCAGCGGTAAACCCCCGAAGTTAAGTTCCAAAGCAATCCGCCGCGCGGCGGAGGCGGGCGACCCGCATGCATCGGCAGCGTGGACCCGTTACGTTGACGACCTCTCGCGGGGCCTGGCCAACATCATCGCGTTCGTCAATCCCGAAGTGATTGCGCTGGGTGGAGGGGTCGCGAGCGCCGGCGGCTTCATGCTCGACGCCGTTCGCCCGCGCGTCGATGAATTGACGACGATGGTACCGCGCGGACGGACGCAGATCGTAACGGCCGCACTGGGCAACGATGCCGGCGCCATCGGCGCAGCCACCATGGCCCGCCGCGGCGGCCTCGTGGCCCACGAGCCTCCGAGTAGCGCCTAGAGTCCGGCGACCAGCGGCGTTGGGGGCAGGGCATCGGAGAACTCGCCGCAGGCGATGTTGGCGATCAGCTCGGCGATGCGGCGCGAACTGCCCCGCGGCGCGACAGAGGCTTGACGGTCGCGCATCGATTGCAGCCGCTCGAGGTTGGTGACGATGCGGCGCACCGAGCGGACGACGTCCGCCGTGGTCAGCGCAACGACGCCGATGCCGTTGGTGCGCACGTAATCGAGGTTGCCGCGCTCTTGACCGGGGATGAAGTCGTACACGACCACGGGGACCTCGGCCAGACTCGCTTCGGCGATGGTACCCGGGCCGGCTTTGGTGACGAGCAAGTCGGCGGCGCGCATCAATTCCGCGACGTTATCGCAGTAGCCCAGGACCGTCAGCGGCATGGAAAGGGTCGGCACGAGTTCGTCGAGTTTCGCGCGCAGTGCCGCATTGCGTCCGGTGACGACGACCAAGTGCAGCGGCATCTTCGATTTGGCCAATGCGAGCGTCGTCGGCAGCAGTTTTCCGCCGCCTTCGCCGCCCGCCATGAGCAGCGCGATCGTTTTGTCGGCCGGCAATCCGAGCGCCGCGCGCAACTGCTGCTTCGTCTCGGAAACGTCTTCGAACTTCGGGTGCACGGGATGCCCGAGATGGTAGATTCGTTCCTTGGCGATGCCGCGTTCGCGCGCGCGCTGATAGACCTCACGCGCCGGGACGACGACGGCATCCACTTCGGGAACGAGCCAGCCCTCGTGCACCCGACCGAGGTCCGTTACGACGGTCAACACCGGAATGTCCAACATTCCGGCATCGGAGCGCGCGCGTAGTGCGGCGTGGTTGAGCAACGGGTGCACGGAAACGATGACGTCGGGTTGATAACTGAGGAACAGATCACGCAGGCGCTGGCGATAGAGCGGCTCGCAGAAGCGCACGACATTGCGGAAACGGCGTTTGCCGTTGGTCGCGTGATAGAGCGCCCCGTAGATCGGTGGGGCGAACCGCAGCGCCGCGCTGTACGCGGGCCCCAGCTTCGAAAGCGGGAAGCTGCAGTGGGAAGCGACGTCTTCGATACGGTGCGCGAAGCGCAAGGGTTCGCCGTGCGGGCCGACCCTGGTTTGATCGAGCGCGGCGACGATCGCATTGGCCGCGCTGCGATGTCCGCCACCCGTGTCGGAGATCAGCAGAAGAACCCGTTTGATCATCGGGCCGCGCTCATGCGCGCTGCGTCGTGCGCATCAAGCGGAGCGCACGAATGCGCTCGAGTCTCCGCAAAGCCGTGCGACGCCGGCGCTGGATGGAACGGACTGATTTCATGAACGCCCGCGCGGGTGCGTCGTAAAAACGGAAGATGTCGCCGAATTCGACGTCGGGGTTGCGATGGTGGCCGTCGTGGTCTTCGGGCAAGACGATCCCGAGTGCGCGACAGACGCGCACGAGCCACGGGGGGCTGACCCAGCCGAGATCGGTCGTATGCCGCCACCAGACATGCAGCTGGCCGAGCACGAGACCCAGGATTGCACCCGCCGCCGACCACGCTCCAAACAGACACAGCGGCGCGGCAATGACGAGATACGGCACCGCACCGAGGAAGCCGTCCAGCATGACCGCCGGGTCCTTCGAGAGGACCGCGTGATCCCAATACGAGCGGCTACGGTCGTGATGGGTGCGCAGGTGCAGCTTGAACCAGAGATGCTGCGGCACATGGTACAAAAACGTGGATGCTAAATCGCCCACGATGAGCACGATGACGAGCGAAACGAAGAACATCACGACGCCGCGGCCCTCATACGATTACAGATCAACTTGAACTCCAACGCTACCAGACATGCCTTTGGGTCGATCGTCCGCCGCTCCCTGCCCATTCTGGCAGGACTCCTGCTTACGCGTTGCACGCTTCCGTCCTTGCCTCCGCCAGAGTCGGGGTTTTTCTTCTCCGCCCCGCCTGATCTCACGTTGCTCCAGGAACGCGCGCTGACGTGGCATTCGTCTCTCGGAGCGTCGGAACTGCGCGGCTTGCGGCTCTTGTACGATACCCCGCTTCCCGCCGCTCCAACGCTCGCCGCCGTCCACTCGATCGTGCGCGCGAATCACCGGCTGGAGCCCTTCGACGCGTTGGTTCTGGCCACGCAAGCGGTTGAAGATGCACGCGAGCAGGGGCTCGACTACGGATTTTTCTGTGCGACCTTGCTGCAAGAGTCGGCTTTCGCCCCCGACGCGGTTTCGGTGGCCGGTGCGATCGGCGTCGCTCAGTTTACGCTCGACACTGCCGCAGCCGAGGGCATCGATCCGTTCGACTGGCGCGACGCGATGCGCGGCTCATCCGCTTTGCTGGCGCGGTACGTGAGCGCCTACACCGGCTCCTATCCCGATCCGTATGCCGTCGCACTGGCGGCGTACAATGCCGGCCCCGGCAGCGTCAGCTACTATCACGGCGTACCGCCCTACGCCGAGACGCGCGGGTACGTTGCCGACATCGACGACCGGTGGGCGAGGATTCTCAGCGATGCCGCGCCGGCGGCTCCGTAAAGCAAAAAACCGGCGTTTCGGTGTCCTGGTCCGGGGAAAACCGCGCCAGTGACGCCCGAGCAGCGCCTGCGAGAGGCCGGCGAGCGCGTGGTCGACGTAATCCGCGCCAAGAATGGCTCAACCCGTGGGGCTATAAGCTCGAACACGCCATGGCCGTCGGTTGGGATCTACTGGGCGGCCGCCGCGATCGCGTGCGCAACGTGCTGCACGCTCGTCTTCCGAGAACGCATCGGCGTCGATCGGACGGAGCATCCAATCGAACCGCGCGACTTCGTGCCCTCGCTCTTCGAAAGCGAACTGGTCGATGAGCGGCCGCAGCATGTACGAGCCGGCGATGCCGACGTGATTCTCGTGCGCAGCGATGGCCGGCTGTATGCGTATGGGGAACATTGTCCGCACCTGGGAGCGCCTTTGTCGGATGGCTGGTTATTGGATGGCGGTATCGTTTGCCCGTGGCACGGAGCCCGCTTCGAACTGACGACGGGTTCAACGGTCAAGGGGCCCGCGACATCGCCTTTGACCCGTTTTGAAACCTGCGTGCGCGACGGGCGAATCGAGGTGCGTCTGCTCGCGCCCGAGCACGAAACCGTTCCGCGAACGACGGCCAGACAGCGTTGAAAGGCGACGACGTTCTGATCGAACACCACGGCGTGCTGCGCTCGCTCTTGACGCGCATTGCGTCGATGCCGTGCTCCGACGGCGAACGCCGGAGGCTGCTCGACGAACTGATCACTGAGTTGAACATCCACACGAAAATCGAGGAGCAACTTTTCTATCCGGCGGTGCGCACGGTCAGCCGGCTCGTCGATATCTCGTTCGCCGAACATCGCCAGCTCGACGATCAGGTGGCAGTCGTTTTGCGGACTCCGATCGAGAGCGAGCGCTTCGACGAAGAATTCGGCGCGCTGCGAGCCGGGGTCGAGGAACATGCCGGCGAGGAAGAGCGCATCATGCTTCCCGAGTCCCACGCGCTGGGGGAAGCGGAGCTGGAAGCACTTGGAGGGCGCTTGCAGCACCGCATGGAGCAACTTCGCACATCGAAGGTCGCGCGGGCCCTCATCGTCCTCAAGCGCGAAACGCTGCGGCGCGTCTGACGCCGAGCTTCCAAACGTGCGCGAGAGGGATGTTCCGATGATCGTGCCCCAACGCAACGAACTGACGCCGGTCGGCGAGCGATTTGCGCTGTATCGGGCGCCGGAGCGCGCGCAAACCGCGACCTTCGCCGACGACGTGCGTTCCGGTTTGACGGCGTCGCGAAAAACGCTCCCACCGAAATACTTCTACGACGAATTGGGCTCGGCGCTGTTCGAAGCCATCACGCTCCTACCCGAATATTACCTGACGCGTACCGAAGCGGCCATTCTGGAACGCTACGCTCCCGAAATGATCGCCGCGCTCGACGGACCAATCGAACTGGTCGAGTTCGGCAGCGGCAGTGCGCGTAAGAGTCGCACCTTGATCGGTGCAGCGCTCGACGTGCAAGCCCGTGTGACGTATCATCCCATCGACATCTCGCCCAGTGCTCTCATCGCTTGCGCGACGTCGCTCGTGGGCGAATACGACCGGCTCGATGTTGCCGCGTACGCGAGCGACTACGTCGAGGTGCTGGCCTCGGCGCGTTTGAGTACGTCCAAGCGCGTCCTCGCGCTCTTTCTCGGATCGAACGTCGGCAACTACGAGCCCCACGAAGCGTGCACGCTGTTGCGCGCGATGTCGGCTGCTTTCAAGCCAGGTGACGGCCTGCTGCTCGGCGCCGATCTCAAGAAGGATGCCGCGACGCTCGAGCTCGCCTACAACGATCCAACCGGCGTCACCGCCGCCTTCGACAAGAACGTTCTCGGCCGCATCAACCGCGAACTCGACGGTCATTTCGATCTTGATGCATTCGCGCACGTCGCGCGCTACGAAGCGGTGCGCGGCCGCATCGAATCGCGCTTGATCGCGCAACGGGGAATGACGGTTCCGATCGATGCGCTGGGTCTGGATGTCCGGCTGTTCACCGCTGAATCGATCCACACCGAATCCTCGTACAAGTTCGACGACCAGGACATCGCGCGGCTCGCCGCCGACAGTGGCTTCCGCGTGGTCCGCCGCTGGAGCGACGAGGGCCGGCGCTTCGCCGTGTGGCTCCTGGTGATCAAGTAGAACCAATGCACATCGGAATCACGTCCTCGCAGTCGTACGTCGGCGACGACGTCCTCAATCCTAAGGTCGTGCCGTATGCACGGGCGGTGGAGCGTGCCGGCGGCGAACCGGTGCTGCTTGCTAACGATACTGCGAATCTCGACGAAGTGCTGGCCACGCTCGACGGCATCGTCGTCACCGGCGGCGTCGACGTCGATCCCGCACGCTATGGTGGGCGGCCGGAACACTCGCGCTCCGAGAAGGGTACCTATCGCCCGGAGCGTGACGAATTCGAAATCGCGCTGCTGCGCGCGACGCGCGAGCGCGGCATTCCCACGTTATGCATCTGCCGCGGCATGCAGATCGCCAACGTCGCATTCGGCGGCACGCTGGTCGAAGACATCGGCGACGAGCTTGGCGAGCGCGCGACACTCGACCATTTGCACGGCTGGCACGAAGTAACGGCCGAACCCGACAGCGCGCTCAGTCGCGTGACCGGAGCACTGGGGTTTCAGACAAACTCACGTCACCATCAAGCCGTTCGCACGCCGGGTGACGGTCTGGCCGTAGCGGCGCGGACCGCCGACGGCATCATCGAAGCGCTCGACGCAACGTTCGAGCACCCATGGTTCGTCGCCGTCCAATGGCACCCCGAAGATCTCGACGACGCCGTCAGCCGGCGCCTATTTGCGAGCCTTATCGCCGCCGGCCGGAATCGCAGCGTGATGTTACACCGCTAAGAATTCAGAGACACTCAAACATTCCTGAGCAAACTTGCCACGTCTCGAGAAGCATTGAGTACGCGGACGATTTCAACACTGGCATCGTGCTCGCGATACACGACGAGATAGCTTGCTACGTTATGGAATCGCACATTGCGCGACGTCAGGACCGCGCGTCGGTGCCCGATCTGTGGCATTTCAGCAATGCGCCTAAACGCGGAAAGGAATGCGTCTCCAAGTCGATCGGCGGCCGCAGGCTTATCCGCGGCGACATATTCTAATATCTCTAAGACGTCGCGGCGCGCGTGCTGCGCCAGAACATAAGCCGGCTCACCCAGCGGCGTTTCGGTGCCTCACAGACCGGGCTGAGAGTTCACGCTCGAAGCGGTCTGCCGCTACGGTGTCGCCGGCATCCAGTTCAGCCAAGCCGACGTCGATATCGCGATCCATCGAGTCCCGGAGTGACCGAAAAGCGCACTCACGCTCTCGCATCGCTTCCAACGCGGCGCGTACAACCTCATTTGCCGTAGGATAGAACCCGCACTCTACCTTGTCATCCACGAATTTCGTAAGTTCCGGGCCTAAATAAACGTTTATGCCGACTCGCTTCACTGGCGCTCCTTCGTGTTCATTATAGCACAGAGCATTGACGATCGAGCGAGCCCAGCGCATCAGACGATGAAGTGACGTTCCGCGAGGCGCAGTACGCGGTCGGCGGCGATGGCGAGCGCCGCGGCGACGATGCTGCCGGCGATCGTGCGGTCGGGGGCGTCGTGTTGTAGGCCGTAGAGAATGAGGACGCCGAGGCCGCCGGCGTCGACCCAGGCGCCGAGCGTCGCGAGCGCGATCAGTGCCACCGTCGCGATGCGCACGCCGCCGAGCATGACCGGCAAGGCTTGCGGGAATTCGACGCGCCAGAAGCGCTGCCAGGGCGTCATGCCCAGACCCCGGGCGGCTTCGATCAGCGGGGCCGGAACGCCGCGCAAGCCGAGCACGACGTTGCGCACGAGCAGCATCTGTGCGTAGATGACGAGCGCAACGATCGCGGTCGTGCTTCCGATGCCGAAGACGGGTACGAGCACCGCAAAAAGCGCCAGGCTTGGAATCGTGTAGGAGACGTTGAGAATCTGCAGCACGACGGCGCCCAAGTGCCGTGAACGCGCGACGAAGACGCCCACCGGAAGAGCAAGCACTGCGGCGATCCCAAGCGACGTCAACACCAGATAGAGATGTTCGAGGAGATGGCCCGCGACCGTACCACTATGGGTGAAGAGGTACGTCATCGCGCTTGCGCGGCAATCGCCATGCGTACATCCTCGAACGTCAGCGTACCGAGCGTTTGGCCATCCGCGTTGACGGCCACGGCAGATGCACCCTGTAACAGGAGCGAGAGCGCATCGCGCAAGGTCGCGTCGGCGTCGATGGTCGCCCGTACGCCAGTCTCCGCGGACTCAACCGGCGTGGACGCGACGCCGGCGCGCATTGCGTCGCGCGCATGCAGAAGCTGGAGGCGCCGCACGGCATCCTTTGCATCGAGCAGTTCTTCGACGTACGCGGTCGACGGATGCGCAAGGATGTGCAGCGGGGCACCGGTCTGCTCGATCTTGCCCTCGTGCATGACGACGATGCGGTCGGCGAGCCGCAACGCTTCATCGACGTCGTGCGTAACGAAGATAATCGTCGTACCGAGCGCCCGATGGATGCGCAGCGTTTCATCCTGCAGTGCCAGTCGAACGATGGCATCCACCGCTCCGAAGGGCTCGTCCATCAGCAGCACGCGCGGCTCGGCCGCGAGCGCGCGCGCGACGCCGACGCGCTGCTGTTCGCCCCCGGAGAGTTCGCGCGGATAACGGCCGCGATAGCGTGCCGGCTCGAGCTGCGTGAGGTTGAGCAGTTCGTCAACACGCGCGGCGATGCGCGCGCGGTCCCAATGCAGGAGCCGCGGTACGACCGCAATGTTCGCAGCAACGGTCAAGTGCGGAAAGAGCCCGACCGCCTGAATGACGTAACCGATGCCGCGTCGCAGCTCTTCCGGCGTTACGTCGGCGACGTTACGTCCGTCAACGGCGATCGTGCCGGCAGCGGGTATGACGAGCCGATTGATCGTGCGTAGCAACGTACTCTTGCCGCAGCCCGATGGGCCGAGCAACACGATGAATTCGCCGCCCGCTACGGCGAGGCTGACGCCGTCGACGGCGTTACGGTCGCTCTCGGGATACCGGACGACGACATCGCGCGCGTCGATCGACGCGCCGCCGTGCGGGTCGTCGTGGCGTGCCGTCATCCGCGCGCCGCCATCACAGCGTTCACCATCAGACGAGGCGATGCTCGCGCAAAAAGGCGTGTGCCGCGTCGGCGGGGTCCATCTTTTCCCGATCGACCTGACCGTTGAGCCGGCGCATGACGGCGTCGGTCAAGAGCGGCGCGAGCGCGTTCAGGTGTGCAGCGAGCGACGGCGTCGCCGCGAGCGTGGCGTCGCGCACGACCGGTGAGACTTGATACGACGGCCAAAAGTGTTTGTCATCGGCGAGCAACACGAGGCGATCGTATTCGATCTGACCGTCGGTTCCGAACGCGACCACGATATCGACTTGCCCGGATTCGAGCGCCGTATATTTCAGTCCGATATCGAACAGCTTGATGTCTTTGAACTGAAAGCCGCCGTATGCTTTCTGCAGGCCCGGCAGGCCGTCGGCCCGCGTCGTGAATTCCGGAATCGCTCCTAAGCGAAGTTGCGATGCCGCCCTCGCGGTTTCGGACAGGGTTCGAACGCCGTATCGCTCGGAAGCGGCCTGCGTGGTCGCGAGCGCTTGCGTGTCGTTGAAAGGCGCGGGCGCAAGCCACGTCAGCGCGTACTGTTCCTTGTACGCGCGCTTTACCGTCCGGTACAACGTCGCTGCATTCGCAATGGGCGGCATGTGCAAAACGCTCAAGAGCGCCGTTCCGGTGTATTCGGGATACAGGTCGATGTCGCCGCGCCGGAGCGCCTCCATCGCGACCTGCGTGCCGCCCAAGTTGAATTTCCGCGTGACCCGAAAGCCGCGCGCCTCGAGCGTCTGCGCGTAGAGTTCGCCGAGCACCTGTTCTTCGGTGAAGTTTTTCGCACCGATCGAAACGGAGCGGCCGGCACGTTTCGCACACGACGGCAGGACCGCGAGCGACGCAAGCAACGCGAGAAAATCGTTGCGCTTCAACACGCGCCCGTACGCACTCATCCGGCGCGCGCACCGGCATGGACTGCGATGCGGCGTTCGATGAGGGTTAGTAACCCTTGCACCACGAGCGCCAGTACGGCGACGGCGATCGCGCCTTCGAAGAGTTGACCGTAATCGCCGCCGGCGAGTCCGTTGAGGATGTATTCGCCCAGACCGCCTCCCCCGATGAACGCGGCGAGCGTGGCACTGGCGATCACCTCGACCGCCGCGGTGCGTACTCCGCCGAAGACGACCGGCAGCGCGAGCGGCCATGCGACGCGCGCGCGTACTTGCCGCTCCGTCATGCCAAGTCCGCGCGCTGCGTCGATCAGCGCGGCGGAAACATTGCGTAGCGCGACGTCGGTATTCATGACGATCGGTGGGATCGCGAGAAAAACGAGCGCGACGAGCGACGGCCGAAACCCGATCCCCAAGAATGGTTGTGCCAGAGCCAGTACGGCGAGGCTCGGGATGACGCGCGCGACGTTGACGCCGGCCAGCGACACGTCGCGCAGCACGGCCGTGCGCGCGATTGCGCTGCCGAGCGGAATGCCGATCACGAGCGCGCACGCCAGCGCCGCGCCCGAGAGAACCAGGTGATCACGCACGTGCAGCAGCAGGTCGCTCATTGGGCTCGCGGTGGACTTCCCAGCCGTACCGCCGAAGACCCTTGAGATGATCGTGCAGCCCCAGCCGGCCGTCGCCGGCGAGCGCGAACCGCTTGGACCTCCCGCGACGCCCGCGCTGGACGACCCGTCGCTCTACTTCAGCCGCGAACTCTCATGGCTCGAGTTCAATGACCGCGTTCTCGAAGAGGCGATCGACGGCAGCAATCCGCTGCTGGAACGCCTCAAATTCACGGCCATCTACGGCACCAATCTCGACGAGTATTTCATGATTCGCGTGGCGGCGCTCAAGCAGCAGATCGCCGCCGAAGTGCACAAGCGCGCCAACGATGGACGGCTACCGGCGGAGCAACTCGCCGCGATCTCCGAACGGCTGCGCGGGTCGCTCGAACGGTTTCGGGCACTGTTGTGCGATCGACTCTTTCCGGCGCTCGAGCGCGAGGGCATCGCCATTCGGCGCTACGGAGAACTTACCGTGGCGCAGCGCGCCGAACTCGAGCGCATGTTCGAGGAGCGGGTCTTCCCGGTTCTCACGCCGCTGGCCGTCGACCAGGGCCATCCGTTTCCGTATATCTCCAACCTGTCGTTGTCGCTCGGCGTCGAGATGTACGAGATGACCGACGATGGACCGCGCATGCACTTTGCGCGCGTCAAAGTGCCTCCGAGCCTGCCGCGCTTCGTGCCGCTGCCGGCGCCCGAGGGACAATACCAGTACGTCACTCTGGAAGACGTGATCGCCCACAATCTGGGCGCGCTGTTTCCGGGCATGGACGTACGCGCTTCGTACTGCTTCCGCGTCACCCGCGATGCCGACCTCGATCTGCAGGAAGACGAGGCCGACGATCTGTTGCGCGCAATCGAATCCGAGTTGCAACGGCGCCGCTTCGGTGAGCCGGTCCGCCTCGAAGTCGAAGCATCGATGCCGATCCACTTGCGTGGCATGCTCCTCGAAGCGCTGTCGCTCGACGAAGTCGATTTGTATGAAATCGACGGCTTGATGGGTTGGTCGGATTTCCTGACGATCGTAAATCTCGACCGCCCCGATCTTCACGATCCGCCCTTCACGCCCGCCATTCCCAAGCGCCTGGTCGGCGAGCCGGACATCTTTGCAGCGATTCGCGAAGGTGATCTGTTGCTGCACCACCCATTCGACTCGTTCGATCCGGTCGTCCAATTCGTGCAGGCCGCCGCAAGTGATCCGCGCGTGCTCGCGATCAAACAGACGTTGTACCGCACGTCGGGAAACTCGCCGATCATCGCCGCGCTGATCGAAGCGGCGGACAACGGCAAACAGGTCGCCGCGCTGATCGAACTCAAGGCGCGCTTCGACGAAGAGAACAACATTCAGTGGGCACGTAATCTCGAACGCGTCGGCGCGCACGTCGTCTACGGATTCCCGGGCCTCAAGGTGCATGCCAAAGTGACGCTCGTCGTGCGAGACGAACCCGACGGCATCCGGCGCTACATGCACTTCGGCACGGGCAACTACAACGACAAGACCGCGCGGATCTACACCGATGTGTCGCTGTTCACGTGCCGCCCCGATTTAGGCCGCGACGTCACGCATCTCTTCAACCGGCTGACCGGCTTCTCGAAGACCACGCGCTACGAAGAATTGCTGGTCGCGCCGACGACGTTGCGTTCCGGCTTCCTTGAGTTGATCGAGCGCGAAACCGAACACGCCGTAGCCGGCCGCCCGAGCGGCATCGTGGCGAAACTCAACGCGGTCAGCGACGGAGGAATCGTCCGCGCGCTGTATCGCGCATCGCAGGCGGGCGTGCCGATCGATCTCTTCGTGCGCGGCATGTGCGAGCTGCGCCCCGGCGTGCCCGGCGTCAGTGAAACGATCCGCGTGCGCAGCATCGTCGGACGCTTTTTGGAGCACTCACGCATCTTCTGTTTCGTCAACGGCGGACGCCGTGAAATCTTCATCGGCAGCGCCGACTGGATGGGGCGCAACCTCGACCGCCGCGTCGAAACGATGGTGCCCGTGCTCGACGGAGCGTTGCGTGAAGACATCGTCGCCCACATCCTCGACGTCTACGCCGAGGACAACTGTAAAACGCGCTGGCTGCGGTCGGACGGAACGTACGTGCGACGCCTTCCCCACAATGGCGAAGGCCGGCATTGCGCGCAGACGATGCTGCTCGAGGCGGCGCAAGCGCTCTCTTAAAAAGAACGGTCCGTGAATTCCGGCTCCAGTTAGGCGCGAGCGGATGCGACGCGAATCAACGTTTGCTGCATCAGCGCGCACGGCGACCGTTGGCCGTCACGCTCGACGAAGACCTCAATGCTGCAGACGCTCAGGGTCCGGCCGCTGCGCACGACGCGGGCGTCTGCGACCAGCGTTTCGCCGTGTGCCGGAGCCAGCAGATTGATCTTGAACTCGACCGATAGGACGTCGCCGTCCGCGCCGAAGAGCGTTGCGGCGGCGCAGCCACCGGCGGCGTCGGCGAGCGTGCTGGTAACGCCCGCGTGGAAGTACCCGTGCTGCTGTGCGAGTTCGGAGCGAAAGGGGGCGGCCACGACGCAGCGACCCGGTTCTAGTTCAGCAATACGCGCGTCGAGCAGCGCGAGAGCGCCTTGTTGGGTGAAGATGTTCCGGACGCGCTTCTCCCAGTCCGCGTCCCGCGGCTCGAACACCGGCAACTTCAGCACGGTTGTTTGTCGGCGTCAGCCGGCTGTTCGGCCATCTGCAAGATGATCTGCCATTCGCGCGGATGCACGGGTTGCACCGACAAACGTGACCCCTTGCGCACCAACACCATCGTCGGCGCAAGTTGCGGATTGGAGCGCAGTTCCGCAAGTGGAATGAAACGCGGCAACGCACGCTCGTAGGCGACGTCGACCATCTCCCACATGGGGTGCGCTTCGGTCGCCCGTCCGTCGTAATACGGGCTGTCCGGATCCCAAGCGGTGAAATCGGGATATGCGTCGCGCACGACGCGGACGATGCCGGCGATGCCGGGCACCTTCGTGCTACTGTGATAGAAGAAGCCGAGATCGCCGACGCGCATCGCTTTCATGTGATTACGCGCCTGGAAATTGCGAACGCCGCTCCATTCGGTGCGGCGCTCGCGCTCCAGACGGTCGAAACCGTAGGACTCCGGCTCGCTCTTGAACAGCCAGTATGCGTTCAGCGGAGGTTGATGACCGGTGCCGGTTCTGCCCGATCCGGAAACGTTTGGGTCAGCAGCGTCCGCAGTTCCCCGTTTTCCGCCATCGGCCCGAGAATATCGGTATCACCGTAAAACTTGCCGCCGATGAATACCTTCGGTAACGTCGGCCAATTGGTCATCTGCGAAAGCGCCTCACGCTTGGGCATGTCCTCGAGGACATCGACGACCGCAAACGGGTAGCCCATGCGGTTGAAAAACTGAATGGTTTCTAAGGTGAAGCCGCAGCGCGGCATGTCTTTGGTGCCTTTGCCGTACACGAGGATTTTGTTGGCGGCAAGCTCCTGCTCGATCTCTTCACGAAGGTTGTCGGTCGACATCGGTTACTCCAAAGTTTCGGTGCGAATGGACATGGCGTGGATTCGGCCGTCGGCGCGCGCGTCGGCGAGCGCTGCTTCGACCATGCGATGGCGGTCCATCAGGGAGACGCCCACGAAGGCTCCCGACCGTACGAACACGTTGAAGTGGTCCATGGTGCCGGTCAAGTCTTGGATTTCTACGTGGGCATCGGGCAGCGCACTGCGGATCAGCGCGGTCATCGCGTCGTTGCGAATCATCGCCGCCGCCGTTCGGGAGCGGCCGGCCGCGCCCCCGCATTTCCGGTGCGCGAACCGCTAATCACTACGGCGGAAGTTCGGGGAAACGCGAGCCGCGCAGGGCCATCCGGGATTCGCGCGCCTCTCGCATGGTGTCCGGGATAACGGTCACCATGCGTTCCAGTGCCCGTCCGGCCGCGGCGGCCAGGACGATCGCCGCCGCTCCCATCAAGATCGCCGGTACGCCGCGCGCTCGTATCGTCCCAACCGAAAACCGGCTCGCACGCGTGACGCCGCGAAGATCGAGCGCCGCACCCAGCGATGTGAAGTCCGCCATGCCGCAGACTTCCTCTGCGGGGCCTCAACAACATGTCGAGTTCCAGTCACGTCATGTCGAGTTCCAGTCACGCCGGTCGACCCGCACCGATGCGGGTATGGGCAACGGATGAAAGCCGTGCGCCTCAACGAACTCGGCGGTCCGCGCAACCTGCACGTCGAGGACATCGCTACACCGCAGCCTGCTCCGGGCGAGATCGTGGTTCGCATCGAGCGCGCAGCGCTGAACCGGCGTGACGTCTACATTACGCAGAACCTGTATCCCGGCATCGTGTTGCCCAGAACGCTTGGAAGTGACGGAGCCGGGACCGTTGCGGCGCTCGGCGAGGGAGTCGCCGGCCCTGCGCTCGGGACGCCGGTGGTGATCGATCCCGATCTCGGCTGGCAGCCGGGCGAATGCGTGCCGAAGGTGAGCGGAAACATCCTGGGCATGCCGGCGGACGGCACGTTCGCCGAATACGTCGCCGTCCCGGCGCCCAACGTGCATCCCAAGCCCGCCGCGCTATCGTGGGATGAAGGCGGGGCAATCGGACTTGCCGGACTGACGGCGTATCGTGCGGTGTTTACGCGCGGGCGCATCACCAAAGACGACGTCGTTTTCATTTCCGGCGTTGCCGGCGGCGTTCAGACGTTCGTGCTGTTGTACGCCAAGCACGTCGGTGCTCGGACGATCGTCACGTCGGGCAGCGCGGCAAAAATCGAGCGCGCAAAAGCACTCGGTGCCGATGTCGCCATCGACTACAACGCGGATGCCGATTGGCACAAGACGGCGCGCAAAACCGCCGGCGACGGCGGCCCGACGCTCATCGTCGATGCGACGGGCGGCGAAACGTTCGCGCGGTGTCTCGAAATCGCGCGTCCGGGAGCCCGGGTCGTCACGTACGGCGGAACGCGCGGCGACGCGACGATTCGGCCCTTCGCGATCTTCTGGAAGCATCTCGACGTGCTGGGCACGTCGATGGGGAGCCCGGAAGATTTCGCCGCGATGCTCACGCTTTTCGAAAGCGGCCTGCGACCCGCGATCGATCGCGTCTACCCGATGTCGCAGGCGGCCCAGGCGGCCGAGCGCGTTCTCGACGGTAGTCAGTTCGGCAAGGTCGTGCTCGCGATCGCGTAACGGTTCAACGAACGTCCGCGTGCCGGCGCTTGGCCTCGCGCCATGCCGCGCGCCACGCAGAACGCCCCGCTTCGGCAGCGTCACGTTCGAGTTGGGCGAGCTCGCCGGCGACGAAAACGCTGCGTCCGCCCTCGGTCGGCTCCGCTAGGCGGCTCGCGGCGATGGTCGCATCGTGCTGATCGCCGAGGATGGTCTGCAGATGCTCCATCGCCTTGGCGAGGCGGGTCGCCGACCGGCTCAGTACGGGCGCCAGCGCTTCTGCCGCGTGACGCACGTATTTCGCTTTGATGCGAATGCGGTGCAATTCCGTGTCGGTCGGCGGCCGGCTGCGTTTGCGAACGCGCCTCCGCACGCCGCGCCAAGCGGCGTCCAAGAGCAACGGCCCGATGTCGCAGGCGCGCAGGTGGGCGGCAGCGCCCTGCCGCGGCCGCGTGGCGGCGGCCACCAGATCGTCAAGTAACTCGACGTAGCGCGGTTGGCGCATCTCGTGCTCCAGCCGCTCGTACGCACTTTCCCGTGCGAGCCGCAACGCAGCCGTTGCTTCCGAAGTCCACTTCGCATCGTCCGGGGAAAGTGCGCGGGCGTCGCGGTCGATGCGCGCGAGCAGCACGTCCGCGTCGCGTGCTTCCCCGAGCGCATCGCCGAGCCAGCGCAACCGCTCGCCCAGCGCGCGCGCATACCCCCGCTCCAAAACCGGCTCGAAGGTGCACAGATTGGAACGCAACCGACGTACCGACGTTCGCGCTTTGTGCACCGCTTCGGCATCGTGTTCGAGCCGAATCGCGGCGTCGCTGCGAACGATGCGTTCGACCGCGCGTGAAAGCGATGCTTTCGTGACATCCAGCATGGTTGCGCGTCGCCCGACCTTCGGCGGAGTGAGTTCCACATCGTTCGGATCGCCGCCCAGAGCCCGCACGTCTTTCGGGATTGGATTCGGTCGTCCCGCACCGCACTCGCGCAGCAGCGCGGCCAGACCATCGAGAGCATCATCGTGCGCTCCGTTTGCGAGTTCGATTTCGACTTGGCGAAAGCGGTCGCTAACGTGCGTGCCGGTCACGATGCGGACATAGTCCTCGGTGATCTGCGCGACCGGGTCGTGGTCTGCGCCGCACACGTCGCGGCTGGTCCGCACCGTCCGCAGTTCCGCGACGCGCGCCACGGCTGCGCCTCGCAGATACGGCTTCGCAAGGTCGAGTGCCGCGACGGGCACTGTTTTCAGCTCGCCGGAAAAGGCATGTTCGACGCGGCGTAGGTCCGCGGCGCCGTCCGAAACGGAAAGCTTCAGCGTCCAACCTTCCCCGACGCGAAAACGAAGGCTACAACGCCAGCGCGACAAGCGTCGGTCGGGCGTGTCGTAATAGTAGGTATGCAAACGCTGGACTCGCGTGGGCCCGGCGATGTACGTGCCGAGACTTTCCGGAAGCCGCGCGAGCGAAAAATCCGCGGCCGCCTCCAGCTTCAGTTCGCGTTCGAGATGATCGTGCATTGGCTTATGTCCTGCCGTAGATCTGGATCCGGTCGACGCGGCGATCGTAACCCAGTTCGGCGGCGGCGACCGCTGCGCTTTGCGGGTCGACGAGCGCCGAGAGGTCGGGATCGAGAATGGCGCGTTCCTCGGCCGTAAGCTCGCGTGCGAGCGTGCGGGCGCGGACTTTGTGTTCACGTTCGAGTGCGATCAGGTACGCGAGGACCTGCCGAGCGGCTGCGGGCCACAGAGTGCGGGACACGTCGCGGTAAACGGATGCGACCAACTGGGGTATCGTGCGTTCGCCCAACGCTAGGGTCGCGAGCAACTGCCGTTCGCGCTCGAGTCGATGCGCGATGTACTCGTCGAGCTTTTCGCGCGGCTCAGCAACGGGTTCGCCGTGTCCGCCGTAGATCGCGCGCGCTCCGCCGAAATCATCGTGAAGCCGGCGCAGGGTTGTCAGGTATGCGCGCATGTCTCCGCGCGGCGGCGCGATGACGACCGTGCCGCGCCCCACCACCACGTCCCCCGTAAACAGAACGCCGTCATCCGCGGACCAGAACACGAGATGATCGTCGGCATGTCCAGGCGCATCGAGCGCTCGCACGCGCACGTCGCCGGCGTCGATCACATCACCGTCACCGAGTGAAACGTCGTGCGCGAACCGGGCATTACGGTGCCCGTACACGGGCGCACCGGTCCGCGCGTGGAGCGGCGCCGCGCCGGGAGCGTGATCGGGATGCCCATGCGTCACGGCGATGCCGCGGATCGGGACGCCGCGGCTTTGCGAGAGTGCGACCAGCGCATCGAGATGGCGTTCGTCGGCGGGACCCGGATCGATGACAAGCGCCCCATCACGGCCGAAAACGAGGTACGAGTTGGTGCCCTCGAGCGTCATCGGCGAAGGATTGTCGGCCGTGATGCGACCGATGCGTTTGCTTACCACGCGTCGCTCCGTTGCGTGAGACCGATCTCGCCCGTGACGCTTTCGAAGGGCCGCGTCGGCGCGATGCGTCGTTCGCGTGCGTGCGCAATCAACGGCTCGACGGCGTCGAAGTTCGCAAGGCGTTCCAGGTGTTTGCGTGTCGGAAAGATGATGCTCAACTCGCCGCGGTCCGCGCGACGCAGCGCGTCGCGGGGCGACAGCCACGTTCCGTCGTGGACTTCAACCGCATCGGGCGAGGGACGCTGATCGGCGGGAGCACGCGCCAGAAAGAAATGGGTGTCGAAGCGGATTTTCTGCGTCGGCGGAGTGATCCAATTCGAGTAGTGCACGAGTTGCGTCGCATCGAGTGTCAGTCCGTGCTCGACGAGCAACGTTGCGAACGGAACCCGCCCAACCATGCGCGCACGCAACTCGCTTGCAATCCGCTCGTCGAGCGTAACGTGCGCCCCTTGATCGCGCGTTACGAAAAGGATGCCGGCCTCTTCGAGCAGCTCGCGCAGCGCTGCGACGACGACCGGTGCCGGCGCATGACCGACAGTTCCACGCACGAGCGCTAGCATCGCGGGGTCCCCATCGCTGGTCTCGACCGCTCCGCCAGGGAAGACGTATGCACCGGGCATGAAACGGCTGCTGCTGCTTCGTCGCGTGAGGTAGACGGCCAGGCCGTGCGCTCCATCGCGCACCAGCATCACGGTTGCAGCCGGCCGGGGAACTTCGGGTACCGCAGCGGCGTTGTGCACGTATGAGCGCGCGTTTCGTCGCCTGCGCGGCGACAGCCCTGTTCTTGGCAACCGCGGCCGGCGTGTTCGCGCAGCAAGCGCCCTCGACGCCCGTTCCCACGCCGGTAACGACCGCGATGCCGGCCGCCGTGGCGACGCCCGCTCCGTCCCCCACCCCCGTCAACCTGCCGCGTTTGCCGCCGACGACCCACGTCGATCCATACACGCGCGCCGCAATCGATTTGCTCACCGGCGCCGTTAACCGCGCGATCTCCAATATCGGCAACACGACGTCGGGACGCGTCTCGTACTTCAAGCGCTTCGAACTTCAGGTCCAGACCAATGCCGGCTCCTATCGCAGCATCCACCTGCATCAAGGCACCATCATTGATCCCCGAGGCGAAACGCTCACCGTCGGCCAGCACGTCGACGTGAGTGGCGTTGCGCAGTCGGACGGATCGCTCGACGCCAACGTCATCACCGTCCATTAAATAGTTTCAGCGGGACCGGCTAAGGCCGCTCCCGTAGGTTTGGCGGTGAGCGTTCTTCGTTGACGGAGGGTCGTTGGCGCCGCCTCGAGGCTGCCGGAGTCTTTCTCGTATCGTTCGCAGCGGCGGCGCTCGTCATCCGGTACAAGTCGGCTGCCGAACACTTCTTGTCCTCGATCGGGCTCCTCGCCTATCCGCTTGCGGTCCTGCTCTTCACGGTCGTCGCTGCCGCGCCGTTTTCGGTCACCGACGCGCTCGCGGTCATGAACGGCGTCATCTTCGGGCCGATCAAAGGCTCGCTCGTAAACGCGGTCGGGCTCGTGCTCGCCGCCTTCGGTAGTTATGCGCTTGCACGACGCACGTCACATCTTTTGGAACTCGACAAAAATATGGAGCGCTTGCCGTCGTGGGTCAGGCGCTTTCGCGTGGGATCGCCGCCCTTTCTGTTGACCGTGCGCGTGATTCCGGGGTTCGGCGGGACGCTGGCCACGCAGATCGCAGCGGCACTCCGCGTCCCGATCTTCGTGCACGTGTGGACCATGTGTGCGGTCGCGGTACCGGTCTGCACGCTGCTTGCAATCTTCGGCGATCGCGTAGCGGCGACCGTTCACGCCTATTATGAAGCGCATGCGCCGCACGTCCACATCCACATGCACATGCACATGCACATGCCTCACAACTTACACGACTTTTTTCATCACCCGCACCGAAAGCGCGCGCAGCCGTGAACGTTACGCTCATCGAAGATGGCGCTGGTCTGTCCGCGTTGTGCGAACGCATCGATGGTGTCGAACGGATCGCGCTGGACACGGAGTTCCACAACGAGCGCTCGTATGCGGCGCGCTTGATGGTCGTACAGCTCGTCGTCGGTGACGACGTTGCGCTCATCGACCCGTTACGGGTCTTCGATCTGCAGCCGCTCGCCGCGGCGCTTTCATGCAAGACGGTCGTCGGCCACGCGCTGCAGAGTGATCTGAAAATATTCGCCGACCGCTTTGAACGGTTGCCCGCGGCGGCCTTCGATACGCAGTTGGCCGCCGCGTTCTGCGGCTACGGCATGGCGATCTCGCTCGGTGATCTGGTGCACGACGTTGCCGGGATTCGGTTGCGTAAATCGCATACGGTCAGCGATTGGGCTGCCCGGCCGCTCGGGCCGGGGCAGATTGAATATCTCGTCGATGACGTGCGCTTCCTGTTCGCACTCCAGGATCGGTTGAGCGAGCGGTTGCGCGCCACGGGACGCTACGAGTGGTTCGAAGCCGATGCGCAAGCGCTGGTCGATCTCGAGCGCTATCGGGCCGACCCCGAGCGGCTGTACTTGCGCATCCCGGGGGCCATGCGCATGAATCGCCGTGAACTCGGTGTGTTGCGCGAACTGGCTGGGCTGCGTGATGGTTTGGCGCGCGAGCGCAACGTGCCGCTCAAGTACATCATCCCCGATGACGTGATGGCGGCGATCGTGGCCCTGCGCCCCAAAGAGCGCGATGATCTCTCGCAACTGCGCCGACTCGACGCCGGTGCGCGCAAAGCGTTCGGCGACCGAATCGTCGCGGCTGTCCGGGACGGCTTTGCACTCGACGATGCGCAGTTGCCGCACAAGCCGCCTCGGCCGGTCGGCTCCGACCGAGAAGCGATCGTCGCATGCCTCTCCGTGCTCGTCAATGCAATCGCAAGCGAGAACGACTTGCCGCCTGCGCTGCTCGTGACGCGAAGCGCGCTCGAACGCGTCGCACGTGAGTCGCCGCCGAGCGTAGCCGAGGTCGCGCGCATCCTCGACGTTGACCAATGGCGCGAGCGGTTAATCGCGCAGCCCCTCTTTGCGCTGCTTTCCGGCGACATCGCTTTAACGATACGGGGCACGAGCGGAGGAACACCGCGCGTCGCGCGCGTTGCAGGAAACGACATGCAGCCGACCGGGGGCGCGCTTACGACTTAGCGAAACGCCCGGACATCATGGCGGATCACGCGGACAGTTTCGGAGCACGCACGGGGCTTACGGTCGCAGAGCGCTCGTATACGCTGTTCAGTCTCGGCGCACTGGAAGGAGCCGGCTTCGAAGGCGTCTCCCGACTGCCGTTCAGTTTGAAGATTCTGCTCGAAAATCTCGTTCGCTGCGAAGACGGCCGCAGCGTCACAAAGGCTCATATCGCCGCGCTGGCGCGCTGGTCGCCCGGCGTAGACGTGCAAAACGAAATCGCGTACCGTCCGGCCCGCGTACTGCTGCAGGATTTCACCGGCGTGCCGTGCGTCGTCGATCTGGCCGCGATGCGCGATGCGATGGCGGAAATCGGCGGCGATCCGAAGCGTATCAACCCACTGCAGCCGGTGGAACTCGTCATCGATCACTCGGTGCAAGTCGATCGTTTTGGTACCGAAACGTCATTCGCCGAAAACGCGAAACTCGAATTCGAACGAAACCGCGAGCGCTACGCCTTTCTGAAATGGGGCCAAGTCGCCCTCGACAATTTTCGCGCGGTTCCGCCGGATACGGGCATCGTGCATCAAGTCAACATCGAGTTTCTTTCGCGCGTGGTTTTCGGCGCCGGCGGGGCCGGGGTGGTCGGCGACGAAACGGGCACGCCGCTCGCGTACCCTGATACGGTCGTGGGCACCGATTCGCATACGACGATGGCGAACGGCCTGGGAGTGCTCGCCTGGGGTGTCGGCGGCATCGAAGCGGAGGCCGCGATGCTCGGACAACCCGTCACGATGCTCGTTCCCGACGTCATCGGCGTCCGCATCGAAGGAAAGCTTGCGGAAGGCGTGACGTCGACCGATCTGGTGCTCACGATCACCGAGATGTTGCGCAAGAAAGGCGTCGTCGGAAAGTTCGTCGAGTTCTTCGGCGCCGGGCTGTCCAACCTGAGCGTGGCGGACCGCGTGACGATCGGCAACATGTCACCCGAATATGGCTCGACCGTTGCCATCTTTCCGATCGACCATCAAACGCTGACGTATCTCGAGCTGACGGGACGTCGCCCCGAGCACATTGCGCTCGTGGAAGCGTATGCGCGGGCGCAGGGACTGTTCCGCAGCGATGATTCGCTCGATCCGCACTTCACGGACGTCCTCGAACTCGACCTCGCGACGGTCGTTCCGAATCTGGCCGGTCCCCGCCGCCCGCAAGACCGCGTGGCGCTCGCCGATGTGAAGAACAGCTTCGCTTCATTGCTGAACCAATGGCACCACACGCGCACGCGGACCGGTCACGAGCAGTCCTCCGCCGATGAGGCGGTGGCGGCGCTCGAAGGGGAGGGCGGTGGTGGCACGGCCGTCGCGGCGCGTCCTGAGACCGAACTCTCGGACGGTGCGGTCGTAATCGCCGCAATCACCTCGTGCACCAACACCTCCAACCCCGCCGTCATGATCGGCGCCGGCCTCGTCGCCAAGAAAGCCTTCGAACGGGGCCTGACGCGCAAGCCGTGGGTGAAGACCAGTCTCGCTCCGGGATCCAAAGTCGTCACCGATTATCTCACCAAAGCAGGGCTCGTGCCGTATCTCGACGCGCTCGGTTTCAACCTCGTCGGCTACGGCTGTACGACATGCATCGGCAACAGCGGTCCGCTGCCCGAAGACGTTTCGCAGCAGGTGGCCGAGCACGATATGATCGTGGCGGCGGTGTTATCCGGAAATCGGAACTTCGAAGGGCGCATCCATCCGCAGGTGCGGGCCAATTATCTCGCCTCTCCGCCGCTGGTCGTCGCCTACGCCTTGGCGGGCCGCATGGACGTCGATCTCGTCAACGAGCCGCTCGGATTGGATCGTGGCGGCGAACCGGTCATGTTGCGCGACCTGTGGCCGACGAGCGCCGAAATCGATGCGACGATCGCGGCCTGCGTCAGCGAAGCAGCTTTTCGCGCGCGTTACGCGGACGTCTTCAGCGGCGACGACAACTGGCGATCGCTCGAGGTAGCGAGCAGCGAACGGTATGCTTGGGATCCCGACAGCGAATACGTCAAGAAGCCGCCGTATTTCGAGGGCATGCCGGTCGAACCGCAGCCGCCGGGCGATATCCGTGGGGCCCGGGTACTGGCGGTGCTCGGCGACAGCGTGACGACCGATCACATTTCGCCGGCCGGGGCGATTGCGAAGAACAGCCCGGCTGCTGCCTATCTTCTCGAGCACGGCGTCGAACCGGCCGACTTCAACTCCTACGGTGCGCGGCGCGGGAACCACGAGGTGATGGTACGCGGCACGTTCGCGAACGTGCGCTTGCGTAATGCCCTCGTTCCCGGCGTGGAGGGCGGCGTGACGCGCTTTCTGCCCGACGGAACGTTGATGTCGATCTTCGGCGCCGCCATGCGCTACAAGCGTGGCGACACGCCGGTCATCGTGATCGGGGGCAAAGAGTACGGGTCAGGTTCGTCGCGCGATTGGGCGGCCAAGGGACCGATGTTGCTCGGCGTGCGCGCCGTGCTGGCTGAATCGTTCGAGCGCATTCACCGCAGCAACCTGATCGGCATGGGCATTTTGCCGCTCGAGTTTCTGGCCGGTCAAGACCGCGAGTCGCTGGGACTGACGGGCGAAGAGACCTTCGATATCGTGGGTCTCGCTGCGCGCGTCGCGCCGCGCAGTACGTTACGCGTGACGGCCACGCCTGCCGGCGACGCCGCGCCGGCGCGAACCTTCGAGGTGTTGGTGCGGATCGATACGCCGGACGAAGCGGATTACTACCGCCACGGCGGCATTCTTCAATACGTCTTGCGGCAACTCAAAAGGGCTGACCCTATGGGCGCGGCGTCGCAGCCGGGGTGAAGGTCGGTCGCGGGGCGCCGCTCGGCAATGTCGTGGGCAGCGTGCTCGGCAAGGCCGAGGCGCTGGGCGACGGCGACGGCGAAGCCGGTGGCGGCTGAGCGCCGGCTCGCCCGCTGTACGGTGCGGAAGCGGCATTGGCCACGAGCGCGGCAGTCAACAGCGCGAAGCCGGCCCCGAGTCCCAAGATGCGTTTCTTCATACTGCCGTCTACCGCCGGCGCAAAGCGTCCAACCATGGCCGCGTGGGTTTGGAGCGCGGCGTTTGGGTCAGAACATGGTCGTATGTTCGAAAGCCGGATGCCGCAGACGTTCCTCGCACAACTGCCCGAAGCGTTGCGCGGCGTGGACTTCCCGGCCAGCCGTGACGATATCGTCGAAATGGCGCAGATGAACGCGGCATCTGCTGCGCTCGTCGACCGCCTCAAGGACCTTCCACAGCGGGATTACGACAATATCGCGGCCGTGCTCGCCGAAATCGGCGTTACGTAAGCACCCCGTAGAGGGCCGCGTTTGCCCATTCCGGTAGAGCGCCGTGATATGCTCGCCGGTCACTCCATCGCCGCGCTCTTCTCATTCGAAGGCCCGGACCGCTACGCAGCGGTGGGCGGATTGGGGACGCGCGAGACGTCTTTCGCGCGCGCGCTCGGCGCGGCGGACATCGATACGACTCTGTTTTTCGTCGGCGACCCATCGTTGCCGTCGGTCGAGGCCTTCGCGCCGAACGTGACGTTGCGACGCTGGTGCCAATGGATTTCAACGTATCATCCGCGCGACGTGTACGACGGCGAATTCGAGAAGGTTCACGATTATTCGGGAAGCGTTCCGCGCTTCGTTGCCGAGTCGATCGTCGCGCCTGCCGCCGCCCGGGGTCAGCGCGTGCTCGTCATTGCCGAGGAATGGCAAACGGTGCGGGCGGCGATCGCGCTCGACGCGCTGCTGCGCGCCAGGAACTTGCGGTCGGCCGCGACGATCCTTTGGAACGCCAACAACACGTACGGTTTCGAACGCATCGACTGGACTGCGCTCGAGCGCGCGGCGACGATCGTCACCGTCAGCAAGTATATGAAGTTCGAGCTTGCCGGCTACGGCGTTCCTGCGCTCGTCGTGCCCAACGGCATCCACGAGGAGCTGTTGGAGGGTCCCTCGCGTGAACTGGTCGCGACCTTTCGCGGGGCGCTTGGGGGCCGTCCAGCGCTGATCAAAGTCGGCCGCTTCGACCCTGATAAGAACTGGTTGCAGGCAATCGATGCCGTCGCCGAATTGCGCGCCCTTGGTCTCGAGCCGCAGTTGATCGCGCGCGGAGGCAAAGAGACGTACGGCGAGGTCGTGTTTGCGCGGGCGCGTGAACGTGAACTGCGCGTGGCGCGCGTCGAAGCCGATGGCGACGATCCCGCTGCGGTGGCGGAAGCCATCGCATCGAGCGAAGCCGACATCGTCCATCTCGATGCCTTTCTTCCGGACACGACGCTCTTTGCGCTCTATGCCGCCGGTGATGCGGTACTGGCCAACAGCGGTAAAGAGCCCTTCGGGTTGGTTGGGCTCGAGGTCATGGCTGCCGGCGGAATCGCGGTGTGCGGGGCCACGGGAGAAGAGTACGCCGAACCGTTCGTCAATGCGATCGTGTGCGATACCGATGATGGCCGCGAACTGGCGCAGTATCTGCGTGATGCGTATGGCGATTCGGGCTTGCGCGAGCGCATGCGCGCGGCCGGTCACGCGACGGCTGCCCGCTACGTTTGGCCGAGCGTGCTCGAAACGCTCTCGCACAAAGTGGAATATGCATCGGGACGCCGCGATGACGCCGCATCCGCTCGGGCGTTACGGCTTGCCGGTTCTCAAGCCGGCGCCTGAAGCTGCCGATGAACCTCCGGAACGGCGCTGCAGCGCCCAACCGGAGGAACGGTGGACTCGTCCGAACGCACGACTTTTATTGCACGCGCGGCAGCCGTGGCCGCTGCGGCCCAGCGTTTGGGAATAACGCTTAGCAAATCGCCGCGCGCTTTCGAGTTGATCGCTGAAGCGGCCGGCAACCGCATCACGTTTCCGGTCGTCAGCGACGCGCGCGATTGGCGCGAAACGACCGCCGAAGAGGCGTTTTACGTGATGCTCCTCGACGCGCACGAATGGGCGCTGGCTCGGCTCGATGATGCCATGCTGACGACGATCCCGATGGGTGAGCGGGATGAAGTCCCGGCCATGCGCCGCGAGGAGGCGAGCGCTCTGCAGCGCCTTCAGGCGCTGGCGACCCTCCTGGGTGGCGAAGACCGCCTCGCCGACCTCTTCAATGCCGCGGGACTGTCGCCGCTGGCCGCGAGCGCCTAGTCCGCCCGCGCCGCGCGACAGCGTGTTTAGCGGCCGATGTGGTAGCCGACCGTTACGTACGGCAGAAACCCGGTGTTGCGGTCTGCGAGTGCGCCACCCGAGTCGAATTTCGTCACATAGTTGAGATACCGGAGGCCGTAACCGAATTCGAGCGGTCCGCGATACGAGTGCGCGCGTACTTGCATTTCGACTTGCGAACCCGATTCGCCCAGCGCCTGCGTGCCTTCAAAACTGAACGGAGACCCGACGTTGACGACGCCGTGCATGGCCGGCTCAACATCGACCAGAAAACGCAGGGCCTCGGGCATGCGGGCGAGGCTGAGGCCAAGTTCGTAGCGGGCGCCGACCACACGCGACGTGTTGAGCGTGCTCAGAACGTTCGGCCGTGCGCGAGACCCCACGTCGATATCGTAGCGTGTCGCTTGATTGTAAATAAGTTCACCGATGCCCAAACTCACCCGGTCTCCGCGAGCATAGCCGCGAACGACGGCGTCGAAGAAGCTCAGACCTGTGGAGAGGCGCTGGGAACCGTTGACCTCGTCGATGCTCGGCGATTCCGGCAGCCCTTCGGCGTAGACTTCCACTGCGCCGACGCGTCCGCGCGCGTGGAGTATCGGGATCGGGAGCGGCGGCAAAGCTGTGCGCAGACCACTTTCAACGTGCCGTCCGAGCAACGGCGCGAGCGATACGCCGAACGAAGCATCGTCCGCAAGCGCCGACACTGGCCGAACGGAAACCATCGCGGCCATGATAACAAGGCCCGCGGCACACCTCAACATGACGGGCGGCTTCGACACGGTAACCTCCTTTGGAGTTTGACTTGTGGTATAACGAAAGTTATACTCCCATTATGAAAACTGCTATTTCGCTGCCGGATGAAGTTTTCGATTCCGCCGAGGTCCTTGCCGAACGGCTTGGCTTATCTCGAAGCGAACTTTATGCCGCAGCGGTGCGGCAATACCTTGACGACCATCGCTTCGAGCGAGTGACCGAACAGCTCAATATCGTATATGAAAAGAGCGGCGCATCTCTCGATCCAGTGCTGGACCAGCTGCAGCGCGAATCGCTGCTCAAAGACGACTGGTAAATGGCGCGCGGAGAGATATGGTGGGCCGAGCTGCGGCCGCCCGCGGCGTCTGAGCCAGGCTATCGCAGGCCGGTGCTCATCATCCAAGCCGACAGCTTCACTCGCAGCCGTATCAGCACGGTCATTGCGGCCGTGCTGACGTCCAACCTCCGCCTTGCGGACGCGCCGGGAAACGTTCTCGTGAAGCGATCACGCTCTGGACTTTCGAAAGACTCTGTCGTCAACGTCTCGCAGCTTGTAACGATCGACAAGTCGTTTCTCGTGCAGCGAAGCGGAAAGCTTGGTAACGATGCCGTCATCAAAGTCGACGAGGGCCTACGCCTGGTGCTCGCGCTCTAACTACGCTTCGACCAGCGTTTCGATTCGCTGCGCGATGTCGCCGATCAGGTGGTCGGCTTCGTCGTTTGTGCGGCCTTCGGCGTACACGTTCACGGAAGGATCCGAGGCGTCGGGTAAAACGAGGAACCAGCCGCCGTCGACCGCGATGCGCACGCCGTCGAACATCTCGACGTCGGCGCCTTGATACTCGTCCAGGACCGAGCGCATCACTTCACCTTTGCGCTCCCACGGGCACGCGATGACGCGGTGGCGGAAATACCACGCGGGCAGCATGTCGTTGAATTCGTGCAGCCGGCGGCCTTCGGCCGCGAGCAGTTCGAGCACTTTGACGATTGCGTACAGCGCGTCGAACGCCGGCTGGAACTCCGGGAAGATCGGCTCTTGCTTGAAGCCGCTGCCATACGCGAGGCTGTTGCGTTCGGTTGCGGCGAGCGCCATCATCGAGCGCCGGTCGCTCTTGGTGCGCGTGACCTGACCGCCGACCGAGGCGATGAGCTCTTCGATGACATGCGGCGTCGTGATCGGCATGGCGATCGTTGCGCCGGGTCGCGCACGACAGACCATCAGCGCGATGAGCGCGAGCAGACGGTTGCCGGCGATCACGCGGCCTCGATCGTCGACAAGCGCGAACGACTCGCCGTCGTGGTCCACCAGCACGCCGAGGTCGGCGCCGAGCGTGAGCGTGATCGTGCGCAGCTGATCGATATACCGTTCGCGGTCCGTGCGAAACGTGCGCGCCTTCGCCTCGTCGTAGTACGCGTCGAGCGCAACGATATCCACGCCGAAGTTGGCAAGTACGCGCGGCAGGACGAGCGATGCGTTGCCGTAGCCGTAGTCGACGATGACCTTGAAGTGCGACTCCGGCAGCGCGCGCGGGCGCAGCGCCGTGATCATGTCGCTCGAATAGAGTTCCAACGTCCGCGCCGGAAACGAGAGCGTCCCGACTTCGTCCATGCCCGTGCGCCGAAAATCTTCGCGAAAGAACAGGTTTTCGATCTTCCGTTCGGTCGGCTTGTCGACGTTGATGCCGCTCGAATCCATGACCTCGATCAGCACGGCATTGGGATCGCCGGGATCGACGCGCGTGTGCACGCCGCCGCTGCCGCCCATGCGGGTCGCATAGCGCGCCAGCGGCAAGGGGAGCGCGCGTAAATCATCGACGTTGATGCCCACCGACAAGAGGCCCGAGATCACGCAGCGGTTGAGAACCCGCGCAGCCGGATGGGCGTCGCGGCTGGTCATCACGGTTTGGCGCGGCTTCAGTGACGAGCCGAGCGCCTGCCCGAGTTTGAGCGCGAATTCGGGCGTCAATTCGACGTTGGCCAGACCGCTGACGCCGATCGCGCCGAAGAGCGAACCCGGCCATTTGATGCCGTAGATCAGCGACATCGAAACGATCGAGCCCGAACTGACCGACTTGTCGGGCCACAGCCTGAGGTTCGGCCGCACGATCGCACCCGACCCGAGCGTGCAGCCGCTCCCGATGACGGCCCCGTCTCCGACGGTGACGTGATCCTTGACGATGTTGTGATCGGCGACCGTGGCGCCCGTAACGGTCGTCGACTCGCCGACGTAGCCGTCGTTCCAAAGAACCGTGCGCTCGATGTGCGCGTGCCGAGCGACGATCGTGTTGTTGCCGACAATCGTATCGGGTCCGACGACGGCGCCCGCGTCAACGGTTACGTTTCGGCCGAGCACGACGGGACCCAGCAATTTCGCTTGCGCATCGATGCGACAGCCTTCGCCCAGCCAAACGCCGGGTTCACGCTCCGTTCCCGGTATCGTGATGCCGACTTTCCCGGCGAGCGCATCGTAATTGGCCTGCTGGTATTGCTGCAAGTTGCCGATATCGGTCCAGTAATCGCTTGCGATGAATCCCGAAACCAACTTGTTCTCGTGCAGCATGCGCGGAAAGATGTCCCGGGAAAAATCGTAGGACTTTCCGCGCTCCATATAGTCGAGCACACCCGGACTCAGCACGTAGATGCCGGTGTTGATCGTATCGGAGAAGATTTCGCCCCACGACGGCTTTTCGAGGAAGCGCGTGATGCGCCGTTCGTCGTCCATGACGACGACCCCGAACTCGAGCGGATTGGTCACGCGCTGTAAGGTGATCGTCGCCTCGGCGCCGCTGCGGCGGTGATCGTCGATCAGTGCCGACAGATCGAGATCGGTCAACGCGTCGCCTGAGATCACGACGAACGGCTCATCGCCCAGCTTGTCGGCGGCGAGTTTGACGGCACCGGCGGTGCCGAGCGGCGTGTCTTCGACGACGTACGACAGCGCCACGCCGAACGCGGAACCATCGCAGAAGTAACTCTCCACTTCGTCCGCAAGAAAATGCAGGGTCGCGACGATGTCCGTGATGCCGTGGTGCCGGAGCAGATCGAGGATGTGCTCCATCACCGGCTTGTTGGCGACCGGCGCGAGCGGCTTCGGCGTTCGCGACGTGAGCGGGCGGAGGCGCGAACCTTCCCCGCCGGCCATCACGAGGGCTTTCACGTCGCGACTCCTCCCTTCACGCGTTCGCGAACGTCACGGGCGAGCGCCGCTAGGGCTGGGTCGGCCATGATAGCGGCGAGGTCGAGAGCGTTCTTGCGGCGCCAATTCGGGTACTCGCCATGCGTTCCCGGCAGGTTGATCTGCGTGACTTCACCGAGCGCATCGTCCAATTGCACCAGCACCAGACGAGCGGGCGTCGCGGCAAGGTAACGATAGGCGGCGCGCACGAGTGGCGCGTAGAGCGAAGCGTCAGCTGCAGTACCCGAGTCGTGCAGTCGTCCAAGTGTTTCGTAGGCCGCGCCGTCGAGCTCACCGTGGCTGCGTAGTGCCTCCAAAAGCTGCGACACATCGCGGCGCCGCAGCTCGCGAGCATGCCGCGCATCCTCGGCCGGCATCGCGCGGATGCTGTCGCGCGCGTCCAGATCGCAGCCGAGCGCCCAGCCCGTAAGCGTCGCGAGATCGTGCGTCGTCGCGGTAGCGAGCGCCAGCACCGGGTAGGTGGAGGGCGCCTTGAAGCGGCCGTCGGTTTCCCGTTCGAAGAGTAATAAGCGGTACGACAAGACGCGCGCACGTTCCATGCGTTCCCGAAATCCGTCGGGCACCGTGCCGAGGTCCTCGCCGACGATCAGGCAGCGGGCGCGTTCGCTTTCGCGCGTCGCAACGGCCAGCAGTTCTTCGAATGGGTAGGCGACGTACGCGCCCTCGGCCGCCGTCTTTCCTCGCGGAATGCGAAAGAGGCGCAAGAGCGCCATTGCGTGATCGAGCCGCAGCGCTCCGGCATGCGCCATGTTGGCGGCCAGCATCTCCGCAAACGCGGCACCGGCATCGCGCAGCATTGCGCGCGGATCGGGCGGCGCCAAGCCCCAATTCTGGCCGTGCGGCCCAAGGGTGTCGGGCGGTGCGCCGATCGTCTCGTCCAGGATGTAGGCGCTGCGATCGCTCCATACGTCGGCGCTGTCGATCGCGACGCCCACCGCAACGTCGACATAGAGACCGAGCCCGAGCGTCGTTGCCTCCGCGGCTGCTTGCGCCAGCTGTTCGCTCGCCAGGCACTGGAGGTATTTGAAGTAATCGATGCGTCGGCGGGCTTTGATTGCGAAATCTTGCACGCTTGCGCCGTAGAGATCGCGAAACGCGGGTGGCCACTGCGTCCACCCGTGCGCCGGGCTGGGCTCACGCGCGAATCGTTCGCCGAGGGCTTGGTAGAGCGCGAAACGTTCGAGCCGCGTGCCGCCACGTTCCCTGAAGGCGCGGAACGCATCCCGCCGGCTGCCGGGCATCGCGCGAAATATTTCGTAGCAGGCTTCGAGCGCTGACCATTTGAGGCGAGCGACGCGCGCGTAGGCGATCTGCGGCACGGTGCGCAGTGCCGCGAGCGTTTCGGCAAGCGGCGGGGAAACGACGCGCGCGCGCAACGCCGCGGCCGCCGGTACATGCGCGCAATATTCTGGCGTCTGCGCCACATCGATGTAGAGTGGATTGAGAAAGTAGCGGCTGGTCGGCGCGTATGGGCTCGCCGACTCCGGATCCGCGTAGTGCAGCGCATGTAGCGGGTTTATCCCGACGACGTCGGCACCCAGACTCGCCGCATAGCGCACGAACGCGCGCAGATCACCGAAATCTCCGATGCCCCAGTTGCGCCCAGAGCGCAACGCGTAGAGATTGACGGTGAACCCCCATGCGCGCCCAGCCTCGAGCGCAGTCGGCAGATACGCGCGCGGCGGTGGGCTCACGCAGCCGCGTTTGAGCGCGACTGCAAGACGACCATCGAGCGCGCATGCAGCAGGTGCGTCGGCCCGACTGAGGGACCGCCGGCCCCTGCCGGATCCAGCGCGCTATCGACAGCCAACTGCCACCCGCTCGCTCGCGCCGGTAGCGCGATTTCAATATCGAATTCGTGAGCGTTAAGATACATCAGCACGAGATCGTCGTCTTTGCCGGTAATCTCGCGGCCGAACAGCAACCCGAGAACGCGCCGACCGCGGTCGAACCAATCGCTTTCGTTCATTTCACCACCGTCGGGGCGCAGCCACGTCACATCTTTGCGAGAACCGCCCGGCAGCAGCGTGCCGCGGAAGTACGTTTCGCGGCGGAACGCATCACAGGAGCGGCGCAGCGCGAGCACGTAGGAGATGAAGTCGTGGAGCGACGCATCGGCCGGAGACGACCAGTCCAGCCACGTCAGCGGCGAGTCCTGACAATACGCGTTGTTGTTGCCGGCTTGCGATTTCCCCAGTTCGTCGCCGGCCAGCAGCATCGGCACGCCTTGCGAGAGGATCAAGGTCGCTGCGATGTTGCGGCGCTGGCGCGCCCGTAGCGCCAGGATCGCCGCATCGTTCGTCCGCCCTTCGGTGCCGCAGTTCCAGCTGTAGTTGTTGTCGCTGCCGTCGCGGTTGCCTTCGCCGTTTGCCTCGTTGTGTTTCTCGTTATACGAGACGAGGTCGGCCAATGTGAATCCGTCGTGCGCCGTCACGAAGTTGATCGAAGCGCGTACGCGTTTGCCGCCGCGTTCGAAGATTTCGCTCGAGCCGGTCAAGCGCGACGCAAGTTCAGGCACGAGCCCATCATTGCCTTGCCAAAAGCGGCGCACGAAGTCGCGGTACTTGTCGTTCCATTCCGACCAGCCGGCCGGGAAATTGCCGAGCTGGTAGCCGCCCGCACCGAGATCCCACGGCTCGGCGATCAGTTTGACGCGCGCCAACACCGGGTCTTGCAAGACCGTTGCAAAAAATGTGCCGCGCGGCTCGAAGGCGTGTCCCTCGCGTGCGAGCGACGGCGCGAGGTCGAAGCGAAATCCGTCGACGTGCATTTCCTGTACCCAGTAGCGGAGCGAGTCCATGACGAGCTGCAGCACGCGCGGATGCTCGACCCGCAGCGTATTGCCCGTGCCGGTCGAGTCGTCGTAATAGCGCGGATCGGCGGCGAGCCGGTAGTATGAAGCGTTGTCGATGCCTTTGAAGGACAGCGTCGGTCCGTTTTGATTTCCTTCGGCCGTGTGGTTATACACGACGTCGAGCAGCACTTCGATGCCTGCTTCGTGGAACTGTTTGACCATCGTCTTGAACTCGTGCACCGATTCGGTCGCGAGGTACGGTGCATGCGGTGCAAACAAGCCGATTGGATTATAACCCCAGTAGTTGCGCAAGCGCTTCTCGACGAGAAAACGCTCGTCGATGAAAGCCGCCACCGGCAGAAGTTCCACCGCGTTGATGCCTAGGCGTTGCAGATACTCGAGGACCGGGGGTGACGATAGTGCGAGAAACGTTCCGCGCATCGGTGGGGGAACGCCCGGAAACTGCATCGTGAAACCGCGCACGTGGGTCTCGTAGATGACCGTGTCACGCCACGGAATATCCGGTCGCCGGTCGTCGCCCCACGTAAACGCCGTATCGACCACGACCGATTTGGGCATACCCGAGGCGTTGTCGCGCCGGTCGAACGATAGATCGCCGCGCGGCGCACCGATGCGGTAGCCAAAATGCGCATCGCTCCAACGCAACGTCCCCGAAAGCTGCTTCGCGTACGGATCGATGAGCAGCTTGTGCGGGTTGAAGCGGTGCCCACGCGCCGGGTCGTACGGTCCGAAAACGCGATACCCGTAGCGAAGCCCCGGCCGCGCGTCCGGGACGTATCCATGCCATACACCGTTGGTATAGCGCGGTAAGGTAAGGCGATAAAGTTCACGGCGGCCGCGTTGATCGAAAAGGCACAGTTCGACCCGTTCGGCGTGCTCGGAAAACAAGGCGAAGTTGACGCCCTTGCCGTCCCAAGTGGCGCCGCGCGGGTACGGCGCGCCAAGATCAATAACGGGTCCACGGACGCCGATCAACTCAGGAAGGCTCTGATTTACCGCGTGGCGTCGTCGCTGCGGCCCTCATGGGCTTAAAGCCCACTTCGGCCCTAGGCTCCTGGCCACGCGATAAATCAGAGCCTTCCTGACACGTACCACGAGTTGCGTAGCTAGGTGCCGGCGCGCGCGAAGGCGGCGAGCAGCGTTGCCAGCGCGTCTTTGCCGCGCACGGGGTCGAGCGTCGACTCCAGGGTGGGAAGATATGGCGCGTCTTCGCTGAGGCCGTACAACAGACTGCGCGACCAGCGCCCGTCGATGCCGGCGGGCAGATAGAAGGCCGCTTCGGCGGTTCGTACCGCATTGAACGCCTGCCCGGCTTTGGCCGCATCACCCGAGGCAACGGCCTCATCGACTTTCGTGTCGAGCGTCTGCGCGCGCTGTTCGAAGGTTTGGAGAGCGGGCAGCAGACCACGCACGACTTCGCGTCGCCGCGGCGACGTATCGATCAACGAAAAGGACTTGAGCCGTTCGCGCAGTGCGTCGGCGAGCGGCGTGAGCTGGATGTTGGGCGCAGCGGCATCGGCCAGCCGCATCGTCACCAAGCTCGTGTAGCGTGCTGCTGCCGCCGCGCGATGCATGCCGGGATCAAAGACTTTTAAGCTGTCTAGGTCATCGTACGCGGAGTGATACGTGCCGAACGGGCCGCCGAAGCCGGCCCCGAGCGCGGGCAGATTTTCGTGATAGACGAACGGCTCGTGATCGCTTCCGCCGCCCACGGGTTCGATCGTGCGTTTGGGATCGCGGCCCGACCAGTACGCGTCGAGCGAGCTTCCGTCGGGCGCGGTCGCGTCGGCCGCGGCCGCGCGTGCGAGCGGCGCGAGTTCGGGCGTCGCATAGATTCCGAATTGCGGGCCGAACGCAACCTCATCGGTGTTGACGTACGCGATCATTCCGGCGCGCAGTTCGGCATCGTGCTGCTCGACCCAAATGTCGGAGCCGAAAAGGTTCAGTTCCTCACCATCCCACGAGCCGATCACGATCGTGTGGCGCGGCTTCCAGCCGGAGCGGGCGGCTTTGCCGTAGGCTTCGGCGAGCTGGATGAGATCGACCGTTCCGCTGATCGGATCGACGGCGCCGTACGTCCACGCGTCGCGGTGTCCACCGACGACGACCATGCGCGACGGATCGCTCCCCGGCAAGGTTGCGATCACGTCCCAAATTGGTCCGAACGAACGCTTGGAGTGCAGCACGAAGCGTGCGCGCGCGGTGCCGCCGAGGTGCAAGGGAACCGGAAAACCTCCGTGCCAACTGTCGGGTGCCACCTGACCGCCCATGGCCCCCATCAATTGCTGCGCGACGTCTCCGGTGATGGGCATCTCGGGAATCGACGGCAGCACGATCGTGGAAAACGGCTTGTGAGGCGCGCCGGGAACCGGAACGCCGATCGCGGTCGGATCGCCCGGATCGTTGGTGAACGTCATCGTGTTGCGCAATGAGGCGCTCAGTGGGCGCCACGGTCCTTGCGGGTACGGATCGCCTTTGAAGTATCCGCCGTCCATCGGGTCGGCAAAGATCAAGGTTGCCGCCGCGCCATGCTTGGCGCTCTCGAAGGCCTTGGCGGTCAGCGAACCTTTTCCGATGCGTGCGACGATGATGGCACCGTGCACGTCAACGCCGAGCTTCGCGAGCGTCGCGAAATCTTCGGGACGTGCGTAATTGGCATATACGAGCGGACCCGTTACGTCGCCGTCGTTACTGTAGCCCGAATAGGGAATCCCGATTGCCCTGTGGTCGTACGAGAATCGGTCCCCGGGAATCGCCGCTTCGCGCAAGTCGAGATCGTGCACCGACGGTTCGAGCAGTTGCAAACGTTGCTCGACGGGCACGGCGATCGGGACCGTATACGTGACGAGATCCGCCGTCCAGCCGGCTTTCTGCAGGGCATCGCGGACGTAGAGCGCCGTGCGGTAATCGCCGGGCGTGCCCATCCGATGGACTTGCGACGCCAAGGCCGTCTCGTGAAGCAGCGCCGCGGCTTCGGACGGAGAGGCGAGAACGGTCTGTTCCGCCTGCCGTTCGGCGGCCACATCCGCTGCCAGAAAGCCGCGTAGCGGCGGTTCGTCGGCACGCGCGCGTGAACCAATGCCGCCCCCCAGGAGCAGCGCGGACACGGCAAAAACCGCAGCGCGAAAGAAGGCGTTTCGAGAGCCCATGCGCGCAAGTTAGGGGCAGGTGCGCGCCGTCCTGCGCAGTGTGATGGCGATCGCAGCCAAGACCAGAGCGCCGCCGGCGATCGCCGCGAGGCCGAGCGCTTCGCCGAAGAGAGCCGCCGCGAGCAGCCCCGCGATCACGGGCTCGAGCAACGTCGACAGTGCCACCGTGCTTGGCGAGAAGTTTCGCAGCGCAGCGTTGAGCGCGGTGTGCCCAAGCAACTGCGAAACCAGTGCCATCGCAAGGATGCCTAGCCACGCGGCGACGGCGTTCAGGTGCGGCGCCGGTTCGCGGGCGGCCACGGCTCCGATCACGAGGCATAGGGCCGCCCAACTGTAGGTGCGTGCTACGATCTGCGCGGTAGCGAGCGGTTCCGCATGCCGCGCGCCGGCATCCCGGACGATTAGCAAATACGCGCCGATCGCGAGACTGCCGATCAGCGCGAGCGCATCGCCGAAGACGGCTCGTCCGGCGATCGGCGCCGGAGTTGCGGTGCGGTGCAGCACGATCAGCGCGACGCCGGCGAACGCGAGGCCGAGCGACGCGACGAAGCTTCGCGGGGGCGCTCGGCGTTCGCGCACGACCTCGTACAGCTCCGTCCAGATTGGCGTCGTCGTCACCAGTAGCGTCGATAGTGCAACCGAGGTGTAGAGCAGTGACGCAATCCACGCCGCGAAGTGAAGTGCCAGAATGAGCCCTGCAACGCCGAAGGCGAGTTCCCGGCGCAGCGAGATCTTCTGCAAGGGGCCGGCGAGCGCGAGCATGGCGAGCGCCGCGATGCCCAACCGTAGCGCGGAGACGGCCAGCGGTCCGGCACCCGACAGCGCGAAGCGCGCAAAGATCGCCGCTGCGCCGATCGCGACTTGTGCGCCGAGAAGTCGAACGTACGGCAAGCCGCGAGTAGCGTTGCTCGCAGTCGACCGGCGGGCCTTTCGGCATCTCTCGACAAAGCCGACGCATTCGCATGCTCGCTCGTTGACAGTCAGCGTCGAGACTCGTATGGTAGTCGCAGCCTCGCGGGAGTTCGCGTCGTACGAACTGAGAGGGCGATATCGTCGCCGACCGCCGAACCTGATCCGGTTCATACCGGTGTAGGGAGAGCAGTCGCGGCGGAAGTGGAGTTTTAAAGGCATGTCCGCGACCATCGAAGCCCCCGGCAAACAAGGCAGCGCCCGTCGCACCTATGCAGCCGGGAGTGATCCGTCGATTCGCGTCCCGCTGCGCGAGATAACGCTAACCAACGGCGCATCACATGTGCTGTACGATACGAGCGGTCCGTACGGCGATCCCGATATCGTCACCGACGTGCGGCGCGGCCTCAACGCTCTGCGCGCGCCGTGGGTTGTCCAGCGCGACGATACGTTCGAACTCGATCGGCCCTCGTCGCTGTATCGTCTTGGACGGGACGCGATGCCTGAACTCGATGCGATCCGCTTCGCAGCGGCGCGCCGCCCGCGGCGCGCGAAACCGGGTCGAAACGTCACGCAGATGCATTACGCCCGGCGCGGTGCGATCACGCGCGAGATGGAGTTCGTCGCGCTGCGCGAGGGCGTCGCCCCGGAATTCGTGCGCGACGAGATCGCGCGCGGCCGCGCGGTACTGCCGACCAACGTCAATCATCCCGAACTCGAGCCGGCCATCATCGGGCGCAATTTCCTCGTGAAGATCAACGCCAATATCGGCAACTCGGCGGTTACTTCGACGATCGAAGAAGAGGTCGAGAAGATGAGCTGGGCGACCAAATGGGGCGCCGACACGGTCATGGACCTGTCGACCGGCAAGAACATCCACGAAACGCGCGAGTGGATTCTGCGCAACGCGCCGGTGCCCATCGGAACGGTTCCCATCTATCAAGCGCTCGAGAAGGTCAACGGCAAAGCCGAAGAGCTGACGTGGGAACTGTTCCGCGACACGCTGGTCGAGCAGGCGGAGCAGGGCGTCGATTACTTCACGATTCACGCCGGCGTCCTGTTACGCTACGTGCCGCTGACCGCCAAACGCATCACGGGCATCGTCTCGCGCGGCGGCTCGATTCTGGCGAAATGGTGCCTCGCGCACCATGCGGAGAACTTCCTCTACACCCATTTCGAAGACATCTGCGAGATCATGAAGGCCTACGATGTGACGTTCTCGCTCGGCGACGGATTGCGTCCGGGTTGTCTTGCCGACGCCAACGACGACGCGCAGTTTGGGGAGCTGGACACGCTGGGCGAGCTGACGCAGGTCGCGTGGAAGCACGACGTGCAGACGATGATCGAAGGTCCGGGCCACGTGCCGATGCACCTCATCAAAGAAAACATGGATCGGCAGCTGGCCGTCTGCAAGGAAGCGCCATTCTACACGCTCGGACCGCTGACGACCGACATCGCGCCGGGTTACGACCACATCACGAGCGCCATCGGTGCGGCCATGATCGGCTGGTACGGCACGGCGATGCTTTGCTACGTCACGCCCAAAGAGCATCTCGGCTTACCGGATAAGCAGGACGTCAAGGACGGCGTGATCGCCTACAAGATCGCCGCGCATGCGGCCGATGTCGCCAAGGGGCATCCGCACGCGCGTCATTGGGACGACGTGCTCTCGCAGGCGCGCTTCGAATTCCGCTGGGAGGACCAGTTCAATCTCTCCCTAGATCCGGAGACGGCCCGCGCTTTCCACGATGAAACCTTGCCGGCCGAAGGTGCCAAAGTTGCGCACTTCTGCTCGATGTGCGGCCCGCATTTCTGCTCGATGAAGATCACGCAAGAGGTTCGTGAGTTCGCCGAACGCGGGATGGCGGAGAAGTCGGCCGAGTTCGTGGAACGTGGCGCGGAGGTCTACGTCGCCGCACCGTAGCGGCGCTGGTATGGCTCGGCATGCGGCCCGGATAGCGATTTATTACGAGCATCCGGCATGGTTCGAGCGCTTGTTCGCGGCGCTCGACCAGCGCGGTTTGCCCTACGCCAAAATATTCGTGCCCGAGCATGTGTTCGACCCGGCTGCGCCGCCGCTCCATGACGGTGTCACCGCCTTCAACCGCATGAGCGCGTCGGCGTCGACGCGCGGTCACGCCGACACGCTGGCGTACACGGCCGACCTTCTGACCGCTCTCGAGTTGCGCGGCATCCCGGTCATCAACGGGACGAGAGCGTATGCTTTTGAGACTTCGAAAGCCAAGCAGCTCGCGCTGTTGGCTTCCCTGGGTCTGGGCTTCCCGAAGTCGCGGGTGATTCATCGCGCCGATCAAGCGGTGAAGGCCGCACGCGAACTGCGCTTTCCGGTGGTCTTCAAGCCGAATATCGGCGGCCGCGGTGCCGGCGTCGTGCGCTTCGACGATCCCGCATCGCTGCGCGATGCGGCGGCATCCGGGGCACTCGACTTGGGCATGGACTCAGTCGCACTGCTGCAGGAATACGTGCCGAAGCGGGGCGACAAGATCACCCGAGTCGAGATCCTCGGCGGTACCTTCTTGTACGCAATTGATGTGAGAACCAGCGCTGAAACATTCGATCTATGTCCGGCGGACGTATGCGCCGTGCCGGCGAATGAGAGTAACGGCGAAGTGAATAGCCGCGCGATTACCGTCACCGCTGCCAACGCAGAACCTCCGCCCGAAGCGGTGGCGGACGTCGAACGAATCTGTCGCGCAGCCGGCATCGATGTCGGAGGCGTTGAATTTCTCATCGACGACCGTGATGGGCGCCGGCTCTATTATGATATCAACGCCCTTTCGAATTTCGTCGCGCACCCGCTCGAAACGATTGGATTCGATCCATGGGAGCGGCTTGTCGACTGGCTGGAAAGCAAAGTTGCGGCTCGCGGCGTAGTACAGAGCTGATGCGGTTCGGGTACTGGATGCCGGTCTTCGGCGGTTGGCTACGCAATGTCGAAGACGAGATGATGAGTGCAACGTGGGACTACGTCTCGCGCTTGGCGCGCCGCAGCGAGCGCCTCGGCTACGACCTATCGCTCGTTGCCGAACTGAACATGAACGATATCAAGGGAACGCAGTCACCGTCGCTCGATGCCTGGTCGACCGCTGCCGCCCTTACCGCCGTCACGGACAAGCTGGAGCTGATGGTGGCCGTGCGGCCGACGTTCCACCTCCCCGCGCTCCTGGCCAAAGCGGCCGCCAACATCGACCACATCGGCGGCGGCAACAGACTTTCGCTCAACGTCGTCTCATCGTGGTGGAAGGATGAGGCAACGATGTACGGTGTGGGTTTCGATCAGCACGAAGACCGGTATGCGCGCACCGCTGAATGGCTCGACGTCGTTGCCGGCGTCTGGTCGCAAGTGAACTTTTCGTATGCCGGCAAGTATTATAACGTTGAAAAGACGGCCCTTGAGCCGAAGCCGCTAACTAAGCCACGGCCGCCGATCTATGCGGGTGGAGAATCTGAAACGGCCAAAGAACTGATCGCGAGCAAGTGCGATGCGTACGTCATGCACGGCGATCCTCCGGAGCGCGTTGGGCAGAAGATCGCCGACATGCGGATGCGCCGCGAGCGGCTAGGATTGGGACCGATGCAGTTCGGAGTCGCCGGCTTCACGATCGTGCGCGATACGCGCGAAGAAGCCGAGCGTGAGGTGGGTCGCATCACTGACGTGCGCGCGAGCGCGGCCGGCTTCGCGAACTTCCAGCAGTGGCTCTCCGGCACGCAACTAGACACGACCTTAGCAACTCAAGAATATAGCGTCTCCAATCGCGGCCTACGCAGTGGTCTGGTGGGCACGCCGGAGGCCGTTGCGCAACAAGTCTCGGCATTCGAGGCGGCCGGCGTCGATTTGCTACTCCTTCAGTGCAGCCCGCAACTCGAGGAGATGGAACGGTTCGCCGAAGCGGTCATCGTCCCGCTGCGGCGAGACCCGCTGCCTGCGTGATTCCGCCCCCTGAATGTTAGGCACCGCACACGTAAGGAGCGTTGCCGCCGTTTAGACCTGTGACGGGAAAGTGAGGGGGGCCAATCCTCGCTTCGCCGATGAACCAGGCATGGGTCACATGCCGCCCTGCGACGGTCGATGAACCTTCGAATTCGCGACAAGCTCATGATTCTGATCACCGTGCCTCTGACGGTGCTGGGAATCTTTATCGTGACGGTGGGGTGGATTGACGTGCAAACGCGCTCTACCATCGTAGCGAGAGATCACTGGACTCAATCGCTGGTTGCGTACGGCAGCCTCTTAACGACGCTTTGCGATGCCGAGACGGGAATGCGCGGTTACGTCATCGCGGGTACCCCGCTCTTTAAGATGCCGTACCGGAAAGCGGCCGTGAGCCTCGAGCCGGAGCTGGCACGGTTGAAGTCGCTCGCGAACGCTGATGATAAAGCGCAGCGTGATAAGGTGGCTGTGCTCAGTGCGCTGGCTCGCAGTGCGTTCAAGATAGACGCGGCTACCGTAGCCCTCGTGGACCACGGGCAGCGCGCCGCCGCTGTGCGCGCCGTCGTCGGCGGAGCAGGGAAGCTGGCGATGGACCGCTTCCGTGCCGCCGTTTCCAACCTCGAGCGCGAAGCGATCGGGCACCGGGCCGAGATCACCGCCAAGCTGGACGGCTTGTGGCGTCGCACCTTTGCGCTCATCGCCATTGCGGCGTTTGTTGCGCTCGCCGCCACCATCGCGCTCTACGTGACGATCACGCGTAGCATTGGAGAGCGCCTGCGCCGCGTGGGCGAACATGCGCTAGCCATCTCACATGGCATCGTTCCGGCGTCCGTGCCGTCCGGTAAGGACGAAATCTCGCAGCTGAACCGATCGTTGCACGAGATCATCGCACATGGGCGCGAACGCGAAGAGTGTCTGAGCCATTACAAGTTACTTTCAGATCAGGCGCAGGACATCATACTGTGGCTGGGCCCAAACAATGAAATCGTCGAGGCGAATAAGGCCGCTTCTGAAGCGTACGGATATCCGCTCGCGGAACTGATATCTCTACCCGTAAGCGCGCTGCGCACGCCCGACACCCGCGAAGCCATTCCGGCGCAACTTGACCATGCTCGCGAGCAGGGAACGGCATTTTATGAAACGACGCACCTGCGTAAAAACGGC